>BNJV01001738.1_pt1 | contig 90409 bp, 148 predicted proteins | sample 8540591 | NCBI WGS metagenome assembly BNJV01 (sample SAMD00202457, study PRJDB9452) | human saliva metagenome | host: Homo sapiens
TAATCTTGTCTTTACCTAGTTTATTAATGGAATTTTTGAAAAATGATGAAAATAGTTTTCGATTTCCAATTTTTCCTTATTATATCACATTTTAGAGTGATTTTTGAGGGAAGAACTGATGGTTGAAGAAACTGCATTTGTATAGTAAAAGCCAGCGTTTTCTGACGCTGGCTTTTAAAACTGTGAGAATTTTTCTATTTAAATTGCTTCTGTGACAAAAACTACGGCTTTCCAATACTTTAAGCATAGCGTTAGCTGTATCTAGGGCTGTAAAGAGTGGCACTCCGTGTTCAATGGCTGAACGACGAATCTGCTCACCATCTTCATCAGCAGTTCGTTTTGTTCCAACTGTGTTAATGATAGCTTGAATTCTTCCTTTGCGGACAAAACTTGGAATATCCTTATCGTCATCGCCAATCTTACCAACAGGTTGGGCTTGCAATCCATGACTGGCAAAGAAGGCTGCTGTCCCTTCTGTCGCGAGGATTCCATAGCCAATATTTTTGGAAACGACGAGCCAAGTCCAAGGCTTCTTCTTTGGCATCATCAGCGATGGTAAATACAACGTTACCAAAAAGGTTGGCAAGTGTAAGTAAGAAGCTTCAAAGGCTTTATAGAGAGCTTTTTCCAAAGTCGTATCAGAACCCATAACTTCCCCTGTTGACTTCATTTCAGGACCGAGCAAGCTGTCTACCTTAGCTAGTTTTGTGAAGGAGAAGACAGGTGCCTTGATATGAACGCGGCTACTTTCAGGGTAAAGTCCATCTTGGTAGCCAAGTTCTTCAAGTTTTTGACCAAGAATGAGCTTGGTAGCCACCTGAGCCATAGGGATATTGGTTACCTTAGAAAGGAATGGAACCGTACGGCTGGCACGTGGATTGACCTCAATAACGTAGACTTTTTCATCCTTGATAACAAACTGGATGTTCATCATTCCAAGGCAGTTAAGACCGATTGCTAGGCGTTTAGTGTAGTCTGCGATTGTTTCTTGCACCTTTTGCGACAAGGTTTGTGGTGGGTAAACGGCCATTGAGTCACCTGAGTGGACACCGGCACGTTCGATATGCTCCATGATACCAGGGATGAGAACATTTTTCCCCGTCTGAGATGGCATCAACTTCGCACTCTTGTCCAACAATATAAGAGTCAACAAGAACAGGGTGATCTGGACTAGCCTTAACAGCCGTACGCATGTAAGAACGAAGGTCTTCCTCATTTTCCACGATTTCCATTGCACGTCCACCCAAGACATAGGATGGGCGAACTAGGACTGGGAAACCAATCTTTCGAGCTGCAAGGACTGCTTCTTCTTCATTGGTTGCTGTTTGTCCTGGTGGTTGTGGAATATCCAAGTCTTTAAGGGCTTGCTCAAAGAGGTCACGGTCTTCGGCACGGTCTAGGTCAGCAACCTGTGTCCCAAGGATGATCACACCTGCTTTTGCCAATGGTTCCGCAAGGTTGATGGCTGTTTGACCACCGAACTGAACGATAACACCCTTTTGGTTGCTCCAAGTCGATGACATTCATGACATCTTCGAATGTCAATGGCTCAAAGTAAAAAGCTTGTCTGACACAGAGAAGTCTGTTGAAACTGTCTCTGGGTTTGAGTTCATGATGATGGCTTCATAGCCAGCCGCCTGAATAGCCTTAACCGAGTGAACAGTTGCGTAGTCAAACTCAACACCTTGACCGATACGGATTGGACCAGAACCTAGGACTAGTACAGATTCCTTATCAGACTTAATAGACTCATTTTCCCAACCATAGGTTGAATAGAAGTATGGTGTTTCAGAGTCAAATTCTGCCGCACAAGTATCTACCATCTTGTAGACTGGGACAATCTTGTTTTCCAAACGAAGCTGACGAACTTGGTCTGCAGTCGTATTCCAGAGTTCAGCAATCTTACGGTCTGAAAATCCATTTAGTTTAGCCGTTTTCAAAACGTCTAGATCTTGTGGATGGGCACCCAACTCCTGCTCAATTTCAAAGATATGTAGGAGTTTATCGAGATAGAAGATATCAATCTTAGTCAATTCAGCAATTTCTTCTGGTGTGTAACCACGGCGAATGGCTTCTGAAACATAGAAGAGACGGTCATCTCTGGGCTTTTGACTACCTTTTTCAATCAAGGAATCATCAGAAACCTCTGCAAGTTCAGGCATTTCATTGTGGTGAACGCCAATTTCAAGTGAACGACAAGCTTTAAGAAGTGACTCTTCGATGTTACGGCCAATCGCCATGACTTCTCCAGTCGCCTTCATTTGTGTACCCAGACGACGCTCCCCTTTTTCAAACTTGTCAAATGGGAAACGCGGAATCTTGGCAACCACGTAGTCAAGGGCTGGTTCAAACATGGCATAGGTTGAACCTGTAACTGGGTTGATGACCTCATCCAAAGTCAAACCTACTGCAATCTTAGCAGACTAACTTAGCAATCGGATATCCTGTCGCCTTAGAAGCAAGGGCTGACGAACGCGATACACGAGGGTTTACTTCGATGACATAGTACTTGAAGCTGTGTGGATCAAGGGCCAGCTGAACGTTACATCCCCCTTCAATCTTAAGGGCACGAATGATGCTCAAGCTTGCGTCACGAAGCATTTGATTTTCATAGTCTGACATGGTTTGCGCAGGGGCAAATACAATGGAATCTCCTGTGTGAATTCCGACTGGATCAAAGTTTTCCATGTTACAAACAACCAAAGCATTGTCAGCTGAATCACGCATCACTTCGTACTCAATTTCCTTGAAACCTGCAATTGAACGCTCAATCAAACATTGGGTAACAGGTGACAATTTCAAACCATTTTCAGCGATTTCACGCAATTCTTCCTCGTTGGCACACATACCACCACCAGTACCACCAAGTGTAAAGGCTGGACGGACGATGACTGGGTAGCCAATTGTTGCTGCAAAGGCAACAGCTTCTTCGACTGTGTTGACAATTTCAGATTCTGGAATTGGTTGGTTGAGCTCTTCCATCAACTGTTTAAAGAGATCACGGTCCTCCGCTTGGTCGATGGCAGATAATTTAGTTCCCAGAAGCTCAACACCAAGCTCATCAAGGATACCATTTTTAGACAATTCCATGGCCATGTTGAGACCAGTCTGACCCACCGAGTGTTGGTAGCAAAGGCATCTGGACGCTCCTTACGAAGAATACGTGTCACAAACTCAAGTGTAATCGGTTCAATATAAACCTTATCAGCAATCTCCTTGTCCGTCATGATGGTGGCAGGGTTTGAGTTAACCAAGACAACCTCATAACCTTCCTCTTTCAACGACAAGCAAGCCTGGGTCCCAGCGTAGTCAAACTCAGCAGCCTGACCAATAATAATCGGACCAGAACCAATCACCATAATTTTTTGAATATCAGTACGTTTAGGCATATATAAGATATTAAGGGCGTCAAGCGGACAAAGCTAAAATAGGAGTTATGACGAAGAACTGTCAGTTCTAGGAATAACTATCTTTTTAGCACCGTCCGTAGCCCGTATTCAGTTCAGCAAATACGGACCACCCTTCTCCTTTCTATTCGGCAACTCTCGGGTTGCCATTAAATAAATTCTCCGACGAGCTTTTACTCGTTCTTAGTTTGATTGTTTAAAAGCTTCCATCATCTCGATAAACTCATCAAATAGGTAGCTTGCGTCGTGTGGACCAGGGGCTGCATCTGGATGGTATTGAACAGAGAAAGCAGGTTGGTATCTGTGACGCACACCTTCAACTGACTTGTCATTGATTTCTTCGTGGGTGATAATCAAGTGTTCTGGCAAATCCTCACGGCTAACTGCATAACCATGATTCTGACTGGTGAAGTCTACACGGCCTGTAGCAATCTCCCGTACCGCATGGTTAAAGCCACGATGACCAAACTTCATCTTGTAAGTCTTAGCACCATTTGCCATTGCAAAGAGTTGATGCCCCATACAAATACCAAAGATTGGAATTTTTCCTTGTACACCGCGAATCATATCCAGTGCCTGTGGAACATCTTCTGGGTTACCTGGACCATTTGACAACATAACTCCGTCAGGATTGAGATGGAGAATTTCTTCAGCCGTTGTCGAATAAGGAACAACCGTCACGTTACAGTTACGCTTAGAAAGTTCACGTAGAATTGAGTGCTTGAGACCAAAGTCCACTAAGACAACACTCAAACCAACTCCTGGAGCTGGATAGGATGTTTTAGTAGAAACCTGCTTTGATATTGTCTGTCGGCAAGACTGTTGCTTGGAGCTGGTCAGTCACATGGTCCATGCTGTCCCCAACATGGGTCAAGGTTGCACGCATGGTACCATGCTTACGGATAATCTTGGTAAGTGCACGCGTATCAATTCCTGAAATACCAGGAATTTTCTTGGCTTTCAAAAATTCATCCAGCGTCATTTGATTTCGCCAGTTGCTTGCTCGACGCGCTTCTTCGAAAACAACGACTCCCTTACAAGTTGGAATAATGGATTCGTAATCATCACGGTTAATTCCATAATTTCCTACCAAAGGATAGGTAAAGGTCAAGATTTGTCCATTATAAGACTGGTCTGTAATGGATTCTTGGTAACCAGTCATACCTGTATTAAAGACAATTTCACCCTGTTACATCGATATTCTGCTCCGAAGGCCTTGCCTTCAAAAAAACTGTGCCATCTTCTAATACTAGAAGTCTTTTTGTCATATTTTTCACCTCTCGTGGACGCTCACTGGCGTCTTTTAACGTCTTGTGTTTTAGTTGGCGTTTCTACTCGCCAGTACGGATTCTAAGATTGCCATTCGAACATAGACACCATTGGTCATTTGTTGGACAATCCGTGATTTTGGTGCTTCAACCAAGTGATCTGCGATTTCTACATCACGGTTGACTGGAGCCGGATGCATAATGATTGCTGTTTCTTTCAAGCGCTCGTAACGTTCTTGTGTTAAGCCATGTTGAGCATGGTAGTCTTCTTTTGAAAAGACTGCTCCACTATCATGGCGTTCATGTTGCACACGAAGAAACATCATGACATCCACCTGATCAATAATTTCATCAATAGTTACAAACTGTCCATAGTCTGCAAACTCTTGACTTCTCCATTCCTCAGGTCCAGCAAAATAAAGTTCAGCTCCCAAGCGTTTCAAAATCTGCATATTGGATTTGGCAACGCGTGAGTGGTCTAAGTCGCCTGCAATAGCAACCTTGAGACCTTCAAAGTGACCAAATTCCTCATAAATAGTCATCAAATCAAGCAAGCTCTGGCTAGGATGTTGACCTGAACCATCTCCACCATTGATGATGGAAGTCGTGATCGTCGGACTAGCAATCAACTCTCTATAGTAGTCAACCTCTGGGTGGCGAATCACACAGACGTCAACTCCTAAAGCAGACAAAGTCAGGATGGTATCATAAAGTGTCTCCCCTTTATTAACTGAACTAGTCTTCACATCAAAGTCCAGTCGTTCCAGCCCCAGTTTAATCTCTGCCACTTCAAAGGACTTATGCGTCCGTGTAGAATCCTCAAAGAAAAGATTGGAAACAATCGGATGGTCTTCATAGGGAAGCTGAGCTCCGTTTTTAAACTCAATTCCTCGCTTGATCAATTTCATCACTTGATCGACAGTGAGGTCTTCCATGGACACCACATGGTTCAATGCTTGTTGATTTTCTGACATGGCTACTCCTTTAGCTTTCTAAGCTTCTTCAGTAATCAGAACTCTGTCTTGGCCATCAAGTTCTGTCATCTCTACGATGATTTCTTCAGAACGACTGGTTGGGATATTTTTTCCAACGTAATCTGGACGGATTGGCAATTCTCTATGTCCACGATCGACTAGAACTGCTAAACTCACGCGCGCAGGACGACCATGACCTACAATATTATCAATAGCAGCACGGATAGTGCGGCCTGTATAAAGCACATCATCCACCAAGATAACTTCGCGGTCTGTCACATCAACAGAAACCAAAGAAGTATCTTCTCCACTTTTAACATCATCACGGAAAGGTTTAGTATCCAATTCCACAACAGGAACTGAAAGATTTTCTAGTTGCTCCAAACGTTCTTGGATTCGGTGGGCGATAAAGACACCACGAGTTTTAATACCAGCCAAGACGATTTTATTCAAATCTTTGTTGCGTTCGATAATCTCATAAGTAATACGCGTAATCGCTCGTTTGACGGTCAATTCGTCTACAACTTCTTTTGTCTTCATGACAAACCTCCAAAAAGAAAAGTCTCCTTAAACAAGGAGACTTGAAATGTATAGCTAAGCAAGCCCTACTGCAAACAGTATAGACTTCACCCTTCTACTTTATCACGCTCCTTGCCTGCCTCACGGGACAGGTTTAAAGGAATATTTAGTTATCAATTACTATAGCACAAAGCATGCTTAAAATCAAGCAAAAACTTTTGAAACTCCCATCTTATAAATTGCTAAAATCATATAATTGTGGGTACTGGTCACACTCTGGATTTTTAGGATGACAGATAGCTCTTCCAAAATAAATCATGGCCTGATGGGCTGCTAACCATTTTTCAGGTGGCAAGATATCCATGACCCGCTTTTCAACCTCAAGCGGTGTCGCTGATTTTTTGACGATATCGTGGTGTTTGCAAATACGCTCCACATGAGTATCCACTGCAAAAGCTGGAATCCCAAATCTACACTCATGACAACATTAGCTGTCTTGCGACCAACACCTGCCAAACTCTCTAATTCCTCACGTGTTTGAGGAACTTGGCCATCAAAATCGTCTAGTAACTGTTGGGCACATTTTTTAAGGAATTTAGCCTTATTTCGATACAGTCCCAGGCGAGAAATGTGTGAAGCAATCTCACCCTCTGTCGCAACAGACATGGCTTGTGGCGTTGGAAAGGCAGCAAAGAGACCTGGTGTGGCCTTATTTACCGCTGCATCCGTCGTCTGAGCTGACAACATGACCGCAACCAAGAGTTCAAAATGATTGGTAAAATCAAGACTAGGCTTGGCATCTGGAAACAGAGCAATGATTTCTTCTAGCACCTTTCGTGCGCGTTTTTTTGACAAGACCATTATTCGTCTCCATCAAATAGTCCTTGTAAGCCAGCAAAAGGACTGTTTTCTTCTTTCTTAACTGCTTGTTGCGCCTGATATTCTTCCTCTGTCATGATTTGCCAGTCATTTCCTGACACAAATCCTTGACCAGCCTCTTCTTCAGCCGTCAAGACCTTGATAGGAATGTTTAGTAGGATATTGTCTGACACGCTCTCAGCAAGATCAAGTTCCCCATTTTCGATAGGCAAGACCAAATCATCATCTAGAACTTCTTGATCTAGCTGGTTAGTTGCACCTTCCATGAAAACTTCCGTTACTGGATAAGATTCAACTAACTCAACTGGCTCCATACTGCGACTTGAAGCAAGAACAATGGTATAAGATAGTTGATAATCTAAGAAATACATACGGTCTTCGTACTGTACTTTCCCAACAGCAAGGATATCTTTTACATCTAAATTTCTTGATTACGTGCACGCAGGTCTGTGGCTAGGTCTAAGGTTTGTTCAAAATGCAAGCCTTCAGACTGCTTACGAATTTCTTGAATATTTAATTTCATACTTCCTCCATAAAGATTTACTCTCTTGATTATACCATGAAAAGGCTACAAATCAGCCCACCAAACTTTGTAATTAAAATTCGATTTTTTTAATATATTTATCACTATATTTTTTGGTGCTATACTATAGGCAAGAATACATGATAGCAAGGATGATGCCCCTATGGAAGACAAAGAACTCATTACAAATGCAACCCAACTCCTATCCGAGTTAAATAAAAGCTACCAAAACTGTAAACAAGGTACGGCAGATGATATTCGACTGCAAGAGCTGCTAAATACTACTCTGCAAGAGCTCAAAAAAGCGGTAAAGTTGAACAACAGTATCTTAATCGACCTTGAGAAATTTTACCAACGTACCAGTCTTCTGATAGGCCTCGGTAGCCTAAAACTGAACGACCAAGCACGCATTGCTTGGCGAAACTACGACAAATTCCATTACGAGCATGTCAAACACGTACTGACTCTTTATGGACCTGTTTTTGGATTTTAGAACTTGGAATTTCCAGTTTTCTGTTGACAAAATTTCCTTAAAGGTATAGTATAAAGATACTAATACTCGGAGGTAAGGGAGACATGAACAACTAAGTCTATCAAATAAAGAACCTTTATTTAGTAGATCTTGTTTTTGTCTCTTTTTGTGTACTCTTTTATGCTCTTCTTCTGGCATTTTATACTCAATGAAAATCAAAGAGCAAACTAGGAAGCGAGCCACAGGTTGCTCAAAGCACTGCTTTGAGGTTGTAGATAAGACTGACGAAGTCAGTTACATATATCTACGGTAAGGCGACGCTGACGTGGTTTGAAGAGATTTTCGAAGAGTATTAATAGAGTTTTTTTGACATAAACTTTGGCTCTACTAGGTAAAGTAGAGCTTTTTGTTATGCAATATCAACATTCTAGAAAGGACAATCATATGATAAAAATCAATCACCTGACCATCACACAAAACAAAGATTTACGAGACCTTGTCTCTGATCTAAGCATGACCATCCAGGATGGGGAAAAGGTAGCTATTATTGGAGAGGAAGGAAATGGCAAATCAACCTTACTTAAAACTTTAATGGGGGAAGCTTTGCCTGATTTCACTATCAGGGGAGACATTCAATCTGATTATCAATCAATAGCCTACATTCCTCAAAAAGTCCCTGAGGACCTGAAAAAGAAAACTCTACACGACTACTTCTTTTTAGATACTATCGATTTAGATTACAGTGTCCTCTATCGTTTGGCGGAGGAGTTGCATTTTGATGGCGATCGCTTCGCTAGCAACCAAGAAATTGGTAGTCTATCAGGGGGTGAAGCTTTGAAAATTCAGCTCATCCATGAGTTAGCCAAACCCTTTGAGATTCTATTTTTAGATGAACCTTCAAATGACTCTGGATCTTGAGACGGTTGATTGGCTAAAAGGTCAGATTCGCAAGATTAGACAAACCGTTATTTTCATTTCCCATGATGAGGACTTTCTTTCTGAAACGGTAGACACTATTGTTCACTTGCGACTGGTCAAGCACCGTAAAGAAGCGGAAACACTAGTAGAGCATTTAGACTATGATAGTTATAGTGAGCAGAGAAAGGCTAATTTTGCCAGACAAAGCCAGCAAGCTGCCAACGACCAAAGAGCCTACAATAAAACCATGGAAAAACATCGACGAGTCAAGCAAAATGTAGAAACTGCTCTTCGAGCTACCAAAGACAGTACTGCAGGTCGCCTATTGGCTAAAAAGATGAAAAATGTCCTCTCTCAAGAAAAACGCTTTGAAAAGACAGCTCAGTCCATAACCCAAAAGCCACTTGAAGAGGAAGAAATCAGACTTTTCTTCTCAGATATACAGCCATTACCGGCTTCTAAAGTCTTAATCCAACTGGAAAAAGAGAATTTGTCCATTGGCGAGCGAATTTTGGCTCAAGGACTTCAACTAACTGTTCGTGGCCAAGAAAAAATCGGTATCATTGGCCCAAATGGTATTGGGAAATCGACTCTGCTAGCCAAGTTTCAACAACTTCTTAATGATAAAGAGAAATTTCTCTTGGTTTTTATGCCACAAGATTACCACAAAAACTGCAATTGGAGTCTATCTCCAGTAGACTATCTCAGCAAAACTGGAGAAAAGAGGAACTGCAGAAAATCCAATCTCACCTAGCTAGTCTCAATTTCAGTTATCCAGAAATGCAGCATCAAATTCGCTCCTTATCTGGCGGGCAACAAGGGTAAAACTCCTGCTTTTGGATTTAGTCTTGCGCAAACCAAACTTTCTCCTGCTGGATGAACCCACACGAAACTTTTCTCCAACTTCTCAACCTCAAATCAGAAAACTCTTTGCCACTTATCCAGGTGGTCTCATCACTGTTTTCCATGACCGTCGTTTCTTAAAAGAGGTCTGTTCAATCATCTATCGCTTGACAGAACACGGTTTGGAGATAGTTAATTTAGAAGATTTATAAATTTTGCAACATAGCAAAAATCCAGAGACGACCTCTGGATTCTTTTTACATATGTTTTAAACGTTCAATCCGTTCTGAGATAGGTGGGTGGGTATAAAAGAGTTTTTGGAACCCTCCACCTTTCTTGGGATCATTGATATAAAGTGCACTGCTGGCATCATCGACAGGACGACTCATCGGTTTACTATTATCCAACTTACCTAGAGCATTAATCATCCCTTGAGGATTGCGAGTCAACTCAACACTAGAAGCATCAGCTAGAATTCCCTCTGACGAGAAATAGCTAGTTGCACCAAGGTTGCAGCGAGAGGTGCCAGCACAATAGCTAGTAGGGAAACCACTAGCATAATGATTTCTAAGCCATTTCCATCTCGATCATCGTCACTTCGTCTGCGACCCTGCTCCACCCCACCACATCATACGACCCTGCCATACTAGAAAGCATGGTGATAGCACTAGCAAGGGCAACAGCAATAGTCGAAATACGGATATCGTAGTTACGAATATGACTGACTTCATGTCCCATAACAGCTTCTAGTTCTTCACGATTCATGATAGCTAGGAGACCTGACGTCGCAGCAACCGCCGCATTTTGAGGGTTAGAACCTGTCGCAAAGGCATTTAAGGCTGGATCATCAATGATGAAAACACGGGGCATAGGAATCTGAGCGACCATAGCCATATCTTCCACTACATGGTAAAGGTCTGGTGCCGTTTGCTCATCAACCTCACGCGCTCCATTCATGGACATGACAATCTCTGTCGATTGAAAAATCATAGACAAGGCATAGATAAAGCCGATAATCAGTGCGATAACCAAACCACCAAACCCAGATCGCATAAAGAGGTAACCAACTGCATAGCCAACAAGAGCTAAGAGTAGGAAAAATACCAGCAACAAAATCCAGGTTTTTCGTTTATTGCTTGCAATTTGATCAAACAACATCTTAGTCACCTAAACCGCTAAAATCAACCTTAGGAACTGCCTTTTCCTCTTCTGGTGTTTGAAGGAAATCTGCTGCTTTAAATCCAAACATTCCAGCGATAATATTGCTTGGGAAAGTTTCTAATTTTACATTGTAGTTGCTGACAACACTGTTGTAGAGTTGACGAGAGTAAGAAATTTTATTTTCTGTGTTTGTCAACTCCTCTTGCAATTTAACAAAGTTGGCACTAGCTTTCAAATCTGGATAGCTTTCTGCAACTGCAAAAATACCTGAAACCTGACGAGTGAGGGCATCACTAGCTTTCATAGCTTCTGCTGGTGAAGTCGCTGCCGCCACTTGGTTACGAAGTTCTGCCACCTTTTCAAGGGTAGAACCTTCATATTTGGCATAACCTTTTACAGTCTCAATCAAGTTTGGCAAGAGATCATTTCGACGTTTCAACTGAACATCAATCTGACTCCAAGCCTCCTTTGTTTGCATACGATTCTTAACCAAACCGTTATAGCTAACAATCACAAAAATAACAATAAGAGCGATAACTCCAAGAATAATCCAAGTCATTATATAAGTCCTTTCTACTTTTAGATTAGTACCAGTATATCAAATTTTTAATGATTGTGGTAAAATAAGATGATACTAAAGAAGGAAATAACTATGAAACCAGAAACATTTTTACAACCTGCTTGCCGAGCAAAAATCTTCCACTTTCGGACCAGCAAAAAACAATTTGAACGTTATTTTTGAACTTTTGGTCGAGTGGAATGAAAAAAATCAATCTAACAGCTATTACAGACAAGGATGAAGTTTATCTCAAACATTTTTTTACGATTCGATTGCACCCATCCTTCAAGGTTTGATTCCCAATGAAACTATCAAATTGCTTGATATTGGAGCTGGGGCAGGATTTCCTAGTCTGCCGATGAAAATCCTCTATCCTCAGCTTGATGTAACTATCATTGATTCACTCAATAAGCGCATCAACTTCCTCCAACTTTTGGCTCAAGAACTGGATTTAGACGATGTTCATTTCTACCATGGACGTGCCGAAGATTTTGCACAAGACAAGAACTTCCGTGCTCAATATGATTTTGTAACAGCTCGTGCGGTTGCCCGCATGCAGGTTTTATCTGAATTGACTATCCCTTACCTTAAAGTTGGCGGAAAACTATTGGCACTCAAGGCCAGCAATGCGCCTGAGGAATTATTAGAAGCTAAGAATGCCCTCAACCTCCTTTTTAGTAAGGTCGAAGACAATCTCAGCTACGCTCTACCAAATGGAGATCCGCGTTATATCACAGTGGTAGAAAAGAAAAAAGAAACACCAAATAAATATCCAAGAAAGGCTGGCATGCCCAACAAACGCCCGCTTTAAATTTTTTAGTAAAAAATATTTACAAAGTTCGGAATTTCTGCTATACTATCACAAGCAAAGGTTTTTAATGTCATCCCGTGAGGTGACGAAGACGCAGAAATACTTGAAACTCTTTAAAGTCTAGATTTTAAAGAAGTCTTACTCTGAGGGCCTATTGCTGTAAAATAATGGGCTCTTTTTTGATGCCCAAAAGTGAGGTTTATATGAAACAAGAATCAACTGTTGATTTGTTACTAGACGTTGACCAACGTCCTTCGGCTGGAAAAGGAATTCTCCTTAGCTTCCAACACGTTTTCGCCATGTTTGGTGCGACCATCTTGGTACCCTTGATTTTGGGAATGCCTGTATCTGTTGCCCTTTTTGCTTCAGGTGTTGGAACACTCATCTACATGATTTCAACTGGTTTTTAAAGTTCCCAGTTTATCTAGGTTCTTCATTTGCCTTTATCACAGCTATGTCACTAGCTATGAAAGGAAACTAGGAGGATGTATCAGCTGCACAAACAGGGGTTATCCTTGACAGGTTTTATCTATGTCCTTGTGGCTGCTGGTGTTCGTTTTGCAGGGTACAAAATGGATTGATAAACTCTTGCCACCAATCATCATCGGACCCTATGATCATCGTTATCGGTCTTGGACTTGCAGGTTCAGCTGTTACCAATGCTGGTCTTGTAGCTGATGGAAATTGGAAAAATGCTCTTGTAGCAGTTGTTACTTTCTTGATTGCTGCCTTTATCAATACAAAAGGAAAAAGGCTTCCTACGAATCATTCCATTCCTCTTTGCCATTATCGGTGGTTACCTCTTCGCACTAACCCTTGGCTTGGTTGACTTTACACCAGTTCTTAAAAGCTAACTGGTTTGAAATTCCCTGGTTTCTACTTGCCATTTTAGCACAGGTGGTGCCTTTTAAAGAATACAATCTTTACTTCGGTCCAGAAACCATCGCTATCTTGCCAATCGCTATCGTAACAATCTCTGAACATATCGGAGACCATACTGTTTTGGGTCAAATCTGTGGCCGTCAATTCTTGAAAGAACCAGGTCTTCACCGTACTCTTCTTGGTGACGGTATCGCAACTTCTGTTTCTGCCTTCCTTGGTGGACCAGCCAATACAACTTATGGAGAAAATACAGGGGTTATCGGTATGACTCGTATCGCTTCTGTCTCAGTTATCCGTAACGCTGCCTTCATCGCGATTGCCCTTAGCTTCCTTGGTAAATTCACTGCCTTGATTTCAACTATTCCAAATGCTGTACTTGGTGGTATGTCAATCCTTCTCTACGGAGTTATCGCAAGTAACGGTTTGAAAGTCTTGATCAAAGAACGTGTAGACTTCAGTCAAATGCGTAACCTAATCATCGCAAGTGCTATGTTGGTCCTTGGACTTGGAGGAGCTATCCTTAAACTTGGTCCAGTTACCCTTTCAGGTACTGCCCTATCAGCCATGACAGGAATCATCTTGAACTTGATCTTGCCATACGAAAATAAAGACTAAGAATCTTCGAAAAACACATCAAAAAACGAGCATTTCCAATTACGGAAGTGCTCATTTTTCTTCTTTCTAAAAAAGGAAAGCCCTGCGGCCTTCCTTTGTCTTACTTACGTTTCTTCTTCGCTTTCTTCAATTTTATTCGCCATGCGTTTCATGGACTGTTTCATGGCAAATTCACCGATTTTTACCCTTTGAGTCCGCCACCAAACATCTGGCTCATATCTGGCATTCCTGCTCCTCCGAGAGCTGACAAGTCAGGCATACCGCCTTGTCCCATCATTCCTTCAAGGGCAGACATATCCATTCCTCCCATATTTGGCATATTTTTTAGGAAGGTTATTTGGATTGATTCCCATTTGCTTCATCATCTTGTTCATATCTCCAGACATGACACCTTGCATGAGCTGTTTAGCCTGGTTAAAGTCCTTGATAAATTTATTGACTTCGACAAATGTATTTCCAGAACCTGCGGCAATACGACGACGACGGCTTGGATTTAACAAATCTGGATTTTTCACGTTCTTCAGGTGTCATTGAAGACACAATAGCACGTTTACGAGCAATCTGACGCTCATCTACCTTCATGTTTTGAAGGGCTGGGATTGTTAGCCATACCTGGAATCATCTTGAGCAAGTCTTCCATCGACCCCATGTTTTGCACCTGATCCAACTGATCAATGAAATCATTGAAATCAAAGGTGTTTTCACGCATCTTCTCAGCCATTTCAAGGGCTTTTTGCTCATCGTATTCCTGAGAAGCTTTCTCAATCAAAGTGAGCATATCCCCCATGCCAAGGATACGGCTAGACATACGGTCTGGGTGGAAGGTCTCAATGTCCGTAATCTTTTCACCTGTACCAGTGAACTTGATTGGTTTTCCGGTAATGTGACGAACAGATAGAGCCGCACCACCACGAGTATCACCATCAATCTTGGTAAGGATAACCCCAGTCACTTCCAACTGAGCATTAAACTCACGCGCAACATTGGCAGCTTCTTGACCAATCATGGCATCAACGACGAGCAGAATTTCGTTTGGTTGAGCCAATGCTTTCACGTCACGAAGTTCATTCATCAGAAGCTCATCAATCTGCAAACGACCTGCCGTATCAATCAAGACATAATCGTTGTGATTGGCTTGGGCTTGTTCCAAACCTTGACGTACAATCTCAACAGCTGGAACCTCTGTCCCAAGAGCGAAAACAGGCACATCAATCTGTTGTCCCAGAGTCTTAAGCTGGTCAATGGCAGCTGGACGATAGATATCCGCCGCAATCATCAAAGGACGAGCATTTTCTTCTTTCTTGAGTTTGTTGGCCAATTTACCTGCAAAGGTTGTTTTACCAGCCCCCTGCAAACCGACCATCATGATGATTGTAGGAATCTTAGGTGACTTGATAATTTCTGCCGTATCAGAACCTAAAACGGCTGTCAGTTCCTCATCAACGATTTTTGATAATCTGTTGGGCAGGATTAAGGGTATCAATGACTTCATGTCCGACTGCACGCTCACGAACTTTCTTGATAAAGTCCTTTACGACAGGCAAGGCAACGTCGGCCTCAAGCAAGGCCAAGCGAATCTCTTTGGTTGCTTCTTGAACATCAGCTTCAGAGATTTTTCCTTTTTTACGTAGATTTTTAAAGACGTTCTGCAAACGTTCTGTTAAACTTTCAAATGCCATGTTTCTTCCTCTTATTCTCTATTATCAATGCTTGTTAAAACTTCTATCTGCTCCTGCAGAAAGTCATCCTTGGGATAGCGCTCCAAGATCTGGTCAAAGAAATCTGACTGCGGACAATGTAGTCCGAGTACATGTGCAATTTCATCTCATAATCTTCCAGAATCTTTTCTGTCCGCTTGATATTGTCGTAGACAGCCTGACGACTGACACCAGAACTCTTCAGCAATCTCAGCAAGGCTGTAATCATCAGCGTAGTAGAGCTCGATATAATTCATTTGCTTATCTGTCAAAAGCGCTGCATAAAATTCAAAGAGCGCATTCATACGATTGGTTTTTTCGATTTCCATAACTTTTATTATACCAAAAAATAGCCTAATCTACCACACTAGGAAGCCGATCCAGAAAGATAGATAGCTAAATTTGAAAAAGACAAGAGACTAGCCCCAAGTAATTTCCAATTGATAGCTTGCAAAGGTTTGTCCCTCTTGATTTTGTAGTTGATAATCTAGTTCAATCTTTTGACCATCCACTTGATAACGATTCGTTTGGATAACAAACTCCTGCATGCCCATGGGTGTGGGGAATATAGGCTAAACTATCACTATCCTTTAGAAAGCGCATAATGGTCTTTGGATTGGAAAAACGGGTCATCACCAGCTCTGGACCATGAAATTTAATCACTACTTTTTCTTTTTCCTCATTGTAGAAAAGCAGATAGCGATAATCTCCCTTTTCATGCGCTTCAACGTCATAAAGCTGGTCAATCACTTCCAACTGTTCATCAAACTGAATCGTATTTCGCATCCGAATCTCACATCAGGTCCTCTTTCTTGTCTCTTGTCCTACTATTTTACCAAAAACTCTAGCTTTTTGCTATAATGGTCATATGAACGAAAAAGTATTCCGTGACCCAGTTCACAACTACATCCATGTCAATAATCAAATCATCTATGACTTGATTAATACAAAAGAATTTCAGCGTTTGCGTCGTATCAAACAACTAGGAACTTCCAGTTATACCTTCCACGGTGGGGAGCACAGCCGCTTCTCCCACTGTCTAGGAGTCTATGAAATTGCACGACGCATCACAGAGATTTTTGAAGAAAAATATCCTGAGGAATGGAATCCTGCCGAGTCTCTCTTGACCATGACCGCTGCTCTTTTACACGACCTTGGGCATGGTGCCTACTCCCATACTTTTGAACATCTCTTTGATACAGACCATGAGGCCATTACTCAGGAGATTATCCAAAGTCCTGAAACGGAGATTCACCAAGTCCTGCTACAAGTGGCGCCAGATTTTCCAGAAAAGGTAGCTAGTGTCATCGACCATACCTATCCTAACAAGCAGGTCGTGCAACTCATTTCTAGTCAGATTGATGCAGACCGTATGGACTATCTCTTGCGCGACTCCTATTTTACAGGAGCATCCTATGGAGAATTTGACCTGACTCGCATCCTCCGAGTCATTCGTCCTGTCGCAAATGGTATCGCCTTTCAGCGCAATGGCATGCATGCTATCGAAGACTACGTCCTCAGTCGTTATCAGATGTACATGCAGGTTTATTTTCCACCCCGCAACACGCGCCATGGAAGTTCTCCTGCAGAAATCTTCTCAAGCGCGCCAAAGAACTCTATCCTAAAGACAAAGATTTCTTTGCACGAACATCTCCACATCTCCTCCCTTTCTTTGAAAAAAATGTGACCTTGTCTGACTATCTTGCTCTGGATGATGGTGTGATGAATACTACTTCCAGCTCTGGATGACCAGTCCTGACAAGATTCTTGCAGACCTATCACAGCGCTTTGTCAACCGCAAGGTCTTTAAATCCATTACCTTTTTCACAAAGAAGACCAAGACCAACTCGCCAGCATGAGAAAATTGGTTGAGGACATTGGCTTTGATCCCGACTACTACACTGCCATTCATAAGAATCTTTTGACCTCCCTTATGATATCTATCGTCCCGAATCTGAAAATCCACGGACACAGATTGAGATTTTACAAAAATGGAGAACTAGCTGAACTCTCTAGCCTGTCTCCTATCGTCCAATCTCTTGCTGGCAGTCGCCACGGAGATAATCGTTTCTATTTCCCCAAAAAGAAATGTTGGATCAAAACAGCATCTTTGCAAGCATTACCCAGCAATTTTTACACTTGATTGAGAACGATCATTTTACCCCAAATAAAAAAACTAGAAGAGGAAATTTATGAGTATTAAACTAATTGCCGTTGATATCGACGGAACCCTAGTCAATAGCCAAAAGGAAATCACTCCTAAAGTCTTTTCTGCCATCCAAGATGCCAAAGAAGCTGGTGTCAAAGTCGTAATTGCAACTGGCCGCCCTATCGCAGGTGTTGCCAAACTTCTGGACGACTTGCAGTTGAGAGACGAGGGTGACTATGTGGTGACCTTCAACGGTGCCCTTGTCCAAGAAACTGCTACTGGACATGAGATTATCAGCGAATCCTTAACCTATGAGGATTATCTGGATATGGAATTCCTCAGTCGCAAGCTCGGTGTTCACATGCATGCTATTACTAAGGATGGTATCTACACTGCAAATCGCAATATCGGAAAATATACAGTGCACGAATCAACCCTCGTCAGCATGCCCATCTTCTACCGTACACCTGAAGAAATGGCTGACAAGAAAATCGTCAAGTGTATGTTTCATCGATGAACCAGAAATACTCGATGCTGCTATTGAAAAAGATCCCAGCCGAATTTTACGAACGCTACTCCATCAACAAATCTGCTCCTTTCTACCTCGAACTCCTTAAAAAGAATGTGGACAAAGGTTCAGCCATCACTCACCCTAGCTGAAAAACTCGGATTGACTCAAAGATGAAACCATGGCTATCGGTGACGAAGAAAATGACCGTGCCATGCTCGAAGTCGTTGGTAATCCCAGTTGTCATGGAAAATGGAAATCCAGAAATCAAAAATCGCCAAATACATCACTAAATCTAACGATGAATCTGGCGTTGCCCATGCCATCCGTACATGGGTACTGTAAAAAGGGTATGAATAGACGAAAACCGCTCAGCTGAGCGGTTTTTTTCAAATCAAAATTTTTCTATACCATCATTTTTAAAATGATCAAGGCAGGTAACTCACTATGAAATAAGCTACATTACCAATCACTTGATGATCCACCAGCATCAAAACCACCACCTGACCAATCATCACTCGACCAATCATCACTCGACCAAGGCGATGAGGAATCACTACTACTCTCATTATGATACTCATCTGAATTTTTAATATGGTAAGCTGTTAATGCTTTTTGTGACCAAGAACCATCATTTATAAAATCTTTATCATCAGGGTATAATTTATCCTTACCATAATAGAATTTATTAGATCTCCGTTTCCTACCCGAAACCCTACCTTCTGTAAGAAAAAGTACCACAAAAGAAATCATAAAAATTACACCGAAATGATCAAGAATTTCTACTACTAGTTCCCATATAGCTTTAGGGACTTCATAAAAATAATTTCTCTCTACTACAGGTGCATCAGCTAAGTCATAATCTTGATTGGATATGTTTTGGATTATATCAATCACAGCTCCATCATAGTCTTTGGCTCGCATCTTATCACGAGAGGCATCTAAGATTTTCCCTAGCTTTTTGTATCAGTCAATATAGTAGCTAGGTTATTAGAAGTCTCAATACGAAACTTTCTATCTTTTATAGCAATCAATAATAATGCACCCTTTATTTGAATCTGAATAGCCAATTTTTCCAAGATCTGGCAATCGTATTTGGCTGACTTTTTCTAAAAGATTCACCATTTAAACTCTCAACAATATAAATACCAATTTGAGTATCCGATTTACCATTTAATTCTATTAGTTTATCTGAAACAACCTCTGATAAATAATGGTTTTGGATCATAAATACCATTAGAAGGCCTATCTGGTATAACTAGATCTGCTTGAGTTGAGGCAGTGTAAAAATAACAGGATTGTAAAAAGAAATTAGTATTAAAGCAAAATTTTTATCATAAAAATAGAATCTTTCTTAAAGTGAGTATTAAAAAGAACAAGTAATAATAATCCTTCTCCAAAGCTTAGATTGTAATACTTAATTCTATCCTATTAGAACGATAGAAACCCGATTAGAAAAAGTATATATACTTTCTACTATTATACCACACCTCCGTTTTCATCTGAAATGGTTTTCATTTTTGGACAAGAAAAACACTGACCATTCAGTGCTTTTTGATTGATTTATTGCCCCCTGCCGGAATCGAACCAGCAACTACTCCTTAGGAGGGAGTTGTTATATCCATTGAACTAAGGGAGCTAGATAAAAACTCTGCTGAAGAAGCAGAGTTTTTTAGTCGAATTAACGACGAATTTCTTTGATACGAGCTGCTTTACCTTGAAGAGCACGCAAGTAGTACAATTTCGCACGACGTACTTTACCGTAACGAACAACTTCGATTTTTTCAACACGTGGAGTGTGGATTGGGAAGATACGCTCAACACCTACACCGTTAGAGATTTTACGAACTGTGTAGTTTTCTGAGATACCAGCACCTTTACGTGCGATAACAACACCTTCAAAAATCTGGATACGTTCACGGTTACCTTCGACAACTTTCGCGTGTACACGAACAGTGTCACCAGGACGGAATGATGGGATATCAGTACGAAGTTGACCTTCAGTCAAGCTTTGGATTAATGGATTCATTTTATTCTCCTATCTTTGTCAATCTTGAGGAATCTTCCTCAGCGGATAAACTGTATTTTTGTGCGTCCATTACACACAAGATACAGTTTACCAAATTTCCACAAAAAAGTAAAGAAATTTATAGCAGAATTCCTAAAAAAATCGCAACTAAACCACCTAGGTAGATCAAAGTCAAATAAGAATAAAAGACCTTCTTATCGCTTAACAGTCTTTGAAGTTCATCATTCAAGGTCGAAAAAGTCGTTAAACCGCCACAAAATCCTGTTGCTAAAATAGCATAGACTTCCTTAGATTCCACATGATTGTAGAATAATCCAATCAAAAAACAACCTAAAAGATTGGCTATTAGCGTTCCGAGTGGCAATTTAGAAGCTTGATTATAGCGGGAAAAGAAATAGCGCACTAAAGCTCCGAAACCACAAGCAATTGCAAGATAGATCATTACCATTTCTTCCTCCCCAAATAGTAAGCCAAGAGCAGGCCTCCACCCACGCTTAAAATGAGATACAAGACTAGGCTAAGATAACGCCCTGTATCAAGCAGTTTCACAGCATCAAGCATGAGACTGGAAAAGGTTGTTAAACCGCCACAAAAGCCCGTCCCCAGTGCTAAAACAAGGCCTTTACTGGTTCCCTTATAGACCAGATAGCCCTTGACAAGATAAACCAAGCAGAAAATGCCCAGATAGTTGACAAGAAGGGTGCCCCAAGGAAAGTCAGGACTGGCTGGTAACCAAGTGGAAACTAGGTAGCGGACAAGTCCGCCCAACATAGCAGCAAGAAAAATCCCTAGCGAATAAAATTGTTCTTTTTTCATTTGATATTTTGATCCTGATAATCACGCGAACGTTTGAGTATGTCCGAAAATGTTTCGACAATAGTCTCCTGATAGCGCTTGTCCTCTACACGATTTCTGACCTTTTCAAAAATAACTGCTTCTCTCTTGGTATCTAAAATCGGTTTACCTGAAGCCTTCTTATAAGCAACAACCCCTTCAACTAAATGCATTCTTTCTTCTAACAGTTTGACAATTTGGTCGTCGATTTGATCAATTTCTTGACGAATAATATCTAAATCCATACAGTCTCCTCCTTTATTTGAATTATTGTATCAAAAAAAGCCATCAAATAGGCTAGTAAAATCCCAACTCACGATAAGAAAAATGCACTGATTGATTGTATCAGCGCACTTTTATAATTATCCTACTTTAGCAGCCAATTCTTCTGCGAATTGTTCCAAGCGTTCAATGTCTTCTTCCTCAGCAGAGAGATCAACTTTAACACACTCTGAACCTTTTTCTGCCCCTGTCGCTATAAAAACGCGGTCAAAGTCATCGACAGCCTTACAGAATTCATCGTAGAAGGTATCTCCTGAGCCGACCACTCCGTAAATTTTACCATTCAAGTTGAGATCTGCTAGGTCTTCGTAGAAGTCCATCATCTCATCTGGCACTCACCATCACCATAAGTATAGGTCGCAACGATAGCGATGTCTGCTTCAAGAAGTCTGAAGCGTCAACAGTTGTACATTCATCAACATCGACATCCAAGCCCAAGTCACGTAATTTGTCTGCTACAATATCTGCAATTTCTTCGGTATTACCGGTCATACTGGCAAATACAATTTTTGCTAATGCCATATCGTCCTCCTCAATTTATCTTTCTCCATTATATCACATCTTTTTCATTTTAAAAATAAAAATTCTTGTGCTACAATGAAATGAGAAAGAATTGAGGTTATTTATGGAAATTTGCCATCAAATTTTAGAAAAATCAAAGAATACGACACGATTATCATTCACCGTCATATGAAACCAGACCCTGATGCCTTGGGAAGTCAAGTGGGCTTGAAAGCTCTTCTCAAACATCATTTCCCAGAAAAAACTATCAAAGCAGTTGGTTATGATGAACCAACTCTTACTTGGATGGCTGAGATGGATCTTATTGAAGATAGTGCCTATCAAGGCGCACTTGTCATCGTCTGTGATACGGCGAATACTGCTCGTATCGATGATAAGCGCTATAGTCAAGGTGATTTTCTCATTAAGATTGACCACCATCCAAATGATGATGTATACGGTGACCTATCTTGGGTGGATACTAGTTCAAGCAGCGCTAGTGAGATGATTACCCTATTTGCCCAAACAACCCTAACTGGCCTTGTCAGATTGCGCTGCTGAGTTGCTCTTTGCAGGAATCGTTGGTGATACAGGTCGTTTCCTCTACCCTTCTACCACTGCACGGACTCTTCGCCTGGCTGCCTTTCTGAGAGAACATAACTTTTGACTTTGCGTCTCTCACTCGTAAAATGGACACTATGAGCTACAAAAATTGCTAAACTTCAAGGATACATTTACGACCATCTGGAAGTGGATGAAAATGGTGCAGCTCGCGTTATCCTGAGTCAAGAAGTCTTGAAACAATTCAATGTTACCGATGCTGAAACTGCAGCCATTGTCGGTGCACCTGGACGTATTGACAGTGTGAGTCTCTGGGGAATTTTGTGGAGCAGGCTGATGGCCACTACCGTGTTCGCTTTACGCAGTAAAATCCATCCTATCAATGAAATCGCTAAAGAACATGATGGTGGAGGCCACCCTCTAGCAAGTGGTGCTAATTCCTATAGCCTAGAGGAAAACGAAATCATCTACCAAAAGTTAAAAAACTTGCTTAAAAACTGATAAAATACTTGCCAAACTTTTCAGAATCTGATAGACTAGTATGGTAACAATCTATGGCTCGCAAAGAGACCATGGCAGAAAGGAAATATTGCAAAATGAAAAAAGATATCCATCCAGAATATCGCCCAGTTGTCTTCATGGACACAACTACTGGTTACCAATTCCTTAGCGGTTCAACAAAACGCTCTAACGAAACAGTTGAGTTCGAAGGCGAAACTTACCCATTGATCCGTGTGGAAATTTCATCAGACTCACACCCATTCTACACTGGACGTCAAAAAGTTCACTCAAGCAGATGGACGCGTGGATCGTTTCAACAAAAATACGGTCTCAAATAATGATAAAAAAAGAACAGTTTCAACTGTTCTTTTTCTGCTTTTTATGAACCAATCACTACTACTTTCTATTTGTCAACCATCACGCTGACACTATAATTGATTTCAAACGGGGTTAAAAAAATATCGAAAAAGAAGCTTGATATTGAGAATGGTCAAGATGATTGAAACTACGTAGCCTAGGATTGTATTCCACTTGGCATTGGTAAATTCTCCCATCACTGACTTCTTAGAAGTCAGATAAATTAAGGGAAAAATTGAGAATGGAAGAGCGATTGAAAGAAAGACCTGTGAATAGACCAATAACTGATCTAAGGTCTTTTCTTGATGCCCAAACAAGACAGCGACTATCATCACAGGGAGCAAGGCAAAAATCCGTGTTCCGACACGAATAATCCACTGTGGTAATTTCATATGCAAGAAACCTTCCATAACAATCTGTCCTGTCAAAGTTCCTGTAATGGTCGAATTTTTGACCACTTGCTAAGAGAGCTAAAAAGCAAACAAAGTTGACAGAGTTGAGCTGGCTATCGCTCCTGCTATTGTCGAATCCTGTAAAGCATTATACATTTGAGAGAAAGCTGAAATTTCAGACGCATGGCCAAAAAAGAGGGAGGCCCCTAAAATAAGAAGCAAGGAATTGACAACAAAGGCTAGGGACAACTGAAGATTTGAGTCCCAGGTCATAAAACGGACAGCTTTTCGTATATCTTTCTTATCCTTATGGTTGATTTTTCTTGTTTGAGATAGGGATGAATGGAGATAGAGATTATGGGGCATGACTGTTGCTCCCACAATCCCTAAAGCCAAAGTCAGTTGACTCTCATGTCCTGGCAAGGGACTTTCAAATAAAGTCGAAGTCGGTAAATAGCCACCAAAAATCCCCCTGCATACTTGGATTAGATAAAGCAACCAGATAAGAAAAAGATACCTAATATGGTTAAGATAAGGGTTGTAACAATAGCTTCAATCTTCTTGAAGCCAAATTTCATCAATAAAAGTAAAAGAAATACATCTAAAACGGTTAGGGAGGATAGCAACCATAATCGGTATTTTTAAACAAAAGATTTAAGGCAATCGCTGAACCTAAAAACTTCAGCCAAGTCGGTCGCCATTAAAAGCCAATTCTAAAATCACCCACAGACTATAGCGGAGCCATTTGGGAGCATGATGAGCTGTTGCCTGCGCTAGATCCATCCTCGTCACGATACCGAGCTTTCCAGCCATCTGCTGAAGTTGCATGGCGATGATGGATGAAATCAAGATAACAAATAAGAGACTATACTTATAGGAAGCACCTCCAACCACACTGGTAATCCAGTTTCCAGGGTCCATATAACCAACTGCTACAAGGGCTCCGTGTCCTAAAAATGCTTTTTAGATTTTTGCCAAAAATGATTGTTATTGGGAGTTTCAATAGATTGGTTGATCTCAGAAAGAGAGACCTTTTTATAAGAAGACATCGGAATTTTACACTTTCTAATCTGTCTTTACCTATTTTCTTAATGGTATTTTTGAAAATATCATGAAAATAGTTTCCCATTTTCAATTCATCCTTATTATATCACATTTTTAGAATGATTCTTAAGGAAAGCATGATAGTTAAAAACTTTGCACTCTAGCTAGCCACACGATGGTTTCTAGAGTACAAAGTTTTTGATTAGACTTCCTGCGAAACTAGAATTCTAGTTCACAGTTGATAATTCCAGCAATCAAATTCATTCGTAATCCAAATCGTTTACGTCGATTTCGATAGGTTGTTGAAAAACATTTTTAAACGTTTTTTTACTTTGGCCAAAAATATTCTCAACCTTGATTCTCTCTTTTAGATAGCACATGATTATAGGATTTATCTTCAAGAGTTAGTGGCTTAAGTTTGCTTGATTTTCCTCGAAATTTGCGCTTGTGAATACATCTTCATGATCCCTTGATAACCACTGTCTGCCAAGATTTTACCAGCTTGTCCGATATTTCTGCGACTCATTTTGAACAACTTCATATTATGACAATAGTTCACTGCAATATCCAAAGAAACAATTCTCCCTTGGCTTGTGACAATCGCCTGAGCCTTCATAGCATGACATTTCTTTTAAAAGAATAATTGGCTAGTTGATTTTTAGGACGATTGATTTTTACCTCTGTTGCATCCACAATCACCGTATCCTCAGCACTAAGATGAGTTTTTGAAATCGTAAAGCCACTTTTGAATAAGAGTTGCTTCAACCCATTGACTCCGACGGATTAAGTTGCTTTCGTGAATACCAAAATCAGCCGTAATTTGTTCATAAGTGCGGTATTCTCGCATGTATTGAAGAGTAGCCATGAGGAGGTCTTCTAGAGCTTAACTTAGGGGGTCGTCCACCTTTTTGCGTGTTTAAGTTGATAAACTGTTTTTAATACAGCTAACATCTCTTCAAAAAGTAGTGCGCTGAACAGCCAACAAGGCGCTTAAATCGTGAATCAGTTAATTGTTTACTTGCTTCATAATTCATAGTTTTTATTGTATCATATTTTTGTTTCGCAGGAAGTCTACTTTTATTTTTCCACTGCCAAGCACAATTCTTAGATTCTCTCAGAAAAAGATTAGACTTTTAACATCAAAATTGATAAAATAAAAAGGAAAAATAAGATAAAAGGAAACTATAAATCACTATGATGAACATGCAAAAAAATTGAACATACTGTTTTTTAATTTTTGTAAACATCAAAAAGGTTGGTTTAAAAGAATTTTAAGCCCTTAAGATTTTTATCCAACACTACTATTCACGCATCCAAGACAAAATCTTGGCAAAAATACAGTAGCAAAGAGTACCCAAACTACCACTCATTATGGGCGGTAGTTTTTCTTTTCGTCTAAAATAGAGATAAAAAGATAGGTGGTAGCCTTATGCGTTACGGTTATGTTCGAGTATCTACAAAGAGAACAAAATATCGATAGACAATTTTCAGCCTTGGTAGAAAATAAATTAGCAAAAGAAAATATTTTTATTGATTATGTTTCAGGAAAGGATTTTTGACAGAATAGAATATCAAAATTATTAACTACCTTGAAGGAGAATGATGAATTAGTTATTAAATCAATTGATAGATTGGGAAGAAACTATGATGAAATTTTTAGAACAATGGCAATCAATTACTAAGAAAAAGAAAGTAAATATAACTGTTTTAGATTTCCCTTATTAAACACAAAGAATAGCAATGACAATATCACAGGAAAACTAATATCTGACATCGTTTTTGCAAGTTCTATCTTATGTGGCACAGTTTGAAAGAGAACAAATCAAACAAAAGACAAATGGAAGGAATACGAGAAGACAGAAAAAGGGAAAAAAATTCGGTAGACCAAAATTGGTTGTTCCGAATAATCTCCCTGATGTGATAGCTCAATATGAGAAAAAAAGAAATAACCTTACGAGAAGGTGCAAAATCTTAGGAGTATCAAAAAGCACCTTTTCATAATTGGATAAAAATTCATAGTTTCTGTCAAAAAAACTAGGATTTTTTGGACAGGAAAATACACTCTATTTTAGAGCCGTTTTTCGTTAGAAAAAGGTTCTAAAATCCAGCATTTTGACCGATTATTATTACACTACCATTCTATCAAGTTTGTCCAAAAAGTCTAGATTTTAGGACAGAGACCATTTATTTAATAATTTTTGTTTTAGGAGTTCTTTGATAATGAAAAATAATTTTATTAACTACTTATCTTCATGCACAATAATTTAATTTTTACAAATACAAATAGTAACTAACGGAGAATTTTATATGAATCGCAAAAATAGTTTTAATTTCACTACTTCTTTTCAGGATGCATTCTGACTGCATGTACTCATACTAAGTCTCAAAGTAATCAAGAAGAAAAACAAATAGAACAAGTATCTTCAAAAAGCAAAAGTACTGAATTTGCTGAATACTTATCAAAAATGAAACCATTATCTATGATATAGAAAACTCTAAATCAACCTCAAAAAGAAACTAGAATCCAATTTTTATTAGTTGCCAAAAATAACACAATTACAGCATTTGATTTACGCGGAAGTAAAAATAGCGAACATTTAACATTAGGCGATGTTAGTAAATTATCTGACAAGGAAGTTATTGAGAAAGCGAAAGAACTTCATAAGCAAAACATAAAAACTTATTATGATAACCTCGTCAATTATTATAAGGAGGATTTAGAACTTACACAAAAAGGAACTAGATGAATATAAAGCAAAACTAGACAAAATATCCTGAAGGGTCAGTTGGAATAGCAAATGGTTCAGCTGAGGAACATGAGCAACGAATTGAACGACATAAAAAAACTATACAGGCATTAGAAAATTCCAATGAACTCGCAGAATTATCCAAAACCAAGTACCGGCTCGTACTCTATCAAGTTAAAAACAGATGGTAGCGGAAATCAGACTGCTTATGAATTTTTAAAATATACTGGAACAATATTCGATAAGCAAAATAAGGAAATTGATATTTCAAAATCCACTAAAAAAATTACTTCCCTACAACAGAAGACAATGGTTTTAGTCTTTCTCTATTTTATGCTATGGATATCTACGATTCGACTTTTAATATTGGGGTAAATAAAGACCATGAAAATGCAATTGCAATTCGAACCAATAAAAATACACTATACACGCTTGATAATCCTAAAACAAACTTAAAGAATATTACCGTTGATAAAAAAAGTAATAAATTAGATATACTGCTCGTCTTTAAAAATGCCCTAAACAAATAAAAAAAGACAAGTAATAATATTTTTAAAACAAGCATTAGGAGGTGAATTTAGTATGGGGATAATTAAAAAAATATAGTCCTGAAATTTCATTATTTTTATCAGTTTGTATTGCATTATTCATACCTTTTTATATCTTCTAAAACATCTTTTACCTCTTGGTATCATTAACAATGATATTCCTTCGAACATGGTGCAACAAATCATAGTTATGATTAAAGCAGAATACGTTTTTGCATATTTTGCATTTATCATCTCTATATTAGTTTTAAGATTCTTTCCACTAAAATTAGATATTAGACCATTTATTTTTAGCGGATTAATCTTTGTAGTCAGACAATTTTTGACAGGAATGCAAAATGAAACAAGTATTGGATTACATATAGAAAGTAAGGCTGGTCCAGCTTATTACTTATTAGTTTTAGGAATTTTTAAGCTATGTGATAACTAGCATTAAAAATTCAAAAATAAACTCTTTTATATATTACCCATTGTTTTACTCATTGAACCGACTTTTTGATTTAATTACTTCATCAATTAGCTTAGGAATTTACTCATTAGCTGAATTATTAAAACTAATAATCCCCCCTCTTATTATTATTATTTATATTATATCTGCGGGGTCGAGAGCTGATGAAATAGAGGCAGATTTAATAACCAAAAGAACATGGAAAAGAGAAGCACTATAAAAGAATAAAAATAAACATATGTGAATGTATAAACAAAGCTCTATATCAGATTTTCAATTTCTCAACCACAATTATATTGTTATATTTTTCCCAACTATTATAACTCTTGAAAAATATGGAGAAAAAAATATGAATTTTTACAAATTATTTATATCGTATGATAGGCTTACGTCTAAAAACAAAATCAAAGTTTCATATACCACACAAGCTCAATTCACACGGAAAGTCAAAGACAAATATCAAACTGAAGGTTCAGATCTTCCAATAAACGAACCAACATTATCAAACATTTTACAAGGTAAACCTGTAAACAGTAAATTTCTTATGTCTCAAGAAAAATTGATATTTTTTTGCAAAAATGTTCAATGTAACACATGAGGAAGTTATATTTGAATCAGAAAATGAAATTTTTAAATTTTTAAAATTTTCCCTTTTATTGATTTTTATTCAATAACTCTAATTCCAATCCCTTTATAGATACTTCTACTGATGATATTTTCTTTGGAAATGCGACCTATAAAAAAATATTTTTTTAAAGATTCGTTCATAAAGGAAGAAATTCTTATAAATGTTTCAAACAAGCTACTTATCAATATCATTTCATCATCAAAAAAACAGATACAGATTTGGATACTTATATAGGTGCTTTTAACTATCATTGTGATGATTATATGGAATTCTTTATTGATTTCAAAAGGCTAATCTTCAATCATACACTACATACAAATTTTTATTTGAATATATTTTGAATAGTGAAGAGAATTATCAAGTATTTATTAGTTCCTTCAATAATTTTATAGATATAAATTCAGATAAACTTCTTGAATTCTATAAAGAAAAATCAAAAAGAGATTCTTAAAGAGTCAAAGGTAACAATGATAGTATATTCGCTAGAATAAATAATAATTTTTATTGGAGTATTTTCATCTGAACAATTTTTAAATTTATTAGATAGAAGCTTAAATATTGATAATTTCATATTATTTATAAGTAAAAGCTAAACAAACCGTAAATGAATTTGATACATCTTCATCTATCTGTATGTACTATGATAAGGACAAATTAGACAAAGATGTAGAATGCCTAAAGAAATTTTTATAATGATAACCAAAAATAAAAATTAAAAGTCTAACCGAATTAAATCTAAATATACTAGATTTCATAGATTTAACAAATTTTTTTGGAAAATCAGCTTATTTAGAAAGATAATCACACACATTAACATATAAGTAACAATTCTGTGGCAGTCGCATAAGCGACTGCTTTTTATGTTCCTCTCATTATAGTTTTGAAACGATAATTATAGTTTCAAGACTAGTAATGAATTCTATCCTATTGTGATTTAAAAATAAGACTATAAGCGTTTATTAAAAAAATAAAGAAAGGAAGCAGCAAATCCTAGGGTATGCTGATTAGTAGCAAAACATGTTTAAATTTAAAAATAAATCTGGCTATTCTAGTCAACTATTTTCATAGAAATTTTCGGAAACGAAAAACTGCAATAGTATTATCACCCGAAGCAAATATTCGAATGAAATATGTTGATAATAGCGCCAACAAACGAAATTGACTCATATCGTTATTGGTTCGTTATTAAAGGACAACAGCCTTTTGAGATTAAATTCTCATCTCAACAAACAATCGAAACAATTTGACGAGGTCGAATTGCATGGTGCAGAGGCCTGCAATGTCAGAGGAAACATCTATTTCCGAGCTAACTCTGTAACCGTATTAAACAAAGGAGGTAAGTAATCAATGGTATTTCCGTTTATTCAACCAGAAAATAAACGGGGTTTGTAGTGGATACTGAATATCTGAGTCCAGTGTTTAGAAATAGGGTTGGGAAACAGCTCTATTTCTTCAACTACAAATTCATTCCAGTTTATCTATGGCGACAATTATTTAGACTTTTGTCCCCGCGCTATCCCTTGTGCGTACATTTTTGGATAACAATCTATACCAACAGATTTTTTTCAAATTTTGTCTACAAGCACCTACCCTATGTTGACATTTCTTAAACAGCCATCGGCCTATATTGTCAAAACGTGATGGTGTAAGCATTAACACTAGTCGTGCTTTTCGGTTTCCATTCTTTAGGGGAATACCTGAAAGATTGACGTATCAAAAGCTATCTGATGTCAGCGTTCAAAACGAAAGTTTTGAACTCATGAAAAATTATCGAATTGATTTTCAATCGCATCGTTCATTGCTTGATTGCTGGTTCTTCTGGTTCTGGAAAGAGCTACGCTTTGACCTATCTAATCTCTGTTATTAATCAATTTGCTCATATAACAGTTGTTGATCCGAAGTGCGATTCTATCTCTCGCTACTGCTTAAAACAGAACATACCTGTTCTTTATCAAGAGAAAGACTTCTCATCTGATGAATTTGTTTCCAAGGTAAACAGCTTGCTAAAAGTGGAACTAGATACTATCTATCACAGACAATCGGAGCTTCTTGAAAATCCTTCTAAAAAATTTCAACATCGTTGTCTGGTGATTGATGAATTGCTTGCTTTAACATCTTTGACTTCTAAAAATGTTAAAGATACCTTTTTTGCACTATTATCCAATATTGCACTACTTGGAAGAGCAACCTCTATCCATTGATCTCTAGTGAGTCAACGGATGGATACAAACGCTTTTACCTATTGCCAGTTAGAGAGCAGTGTAATCTCTTGATACAACTTGATTTAATCAATCAGAAAAACAACAATGTTTTTTTATTTCCCAGACTTAGATTCAGAGACAGGAATTGTCATTCCTAACGGAAAAAGGAACTGGTATTGTTCAAGTCATTGATGGTATAACACCACCTAATGTCATGCCGTTGCTCATCCAACTTTTACAGGAGAAAAATTTATGAAAGAAATTTTTATACAAAAATAATAAGACAAACCACTGTAATTACCGATAGACATGCTCTACTACTTTACTACCTTTAGAATTATTTTTCTAGGCTTTCTATGGGGGGTTATTTCTATCAGGTATATGGTTTATTAACCCGAGTTAGTACTATTATCTCTTGGGAACGCTTGGTGACAAATTCAGAGATAATTTTTCAAATAGGGCAATCTATGCTACTTTCAAACAATCACTATCGTCACGATTATCTATCTTTTCAGCTCATACCATTCTTTTGCATCGTGTGGATAAAAGAAGATAAGTTTTTTTCAACTTTTTTCCGAACAGTAAATCGATTAAGGATAGTACTGAAAAACAAATGCTAAAGAGAGCAGTGAAATCGATAGTGAGGTTTTAAAAGAGTACAAAACTATTGTTCAATCTATCAGATGTACTATAACTCATGAATATATTCTAGTTATTATACCATGGGCAGAAAAACTCAGATATTGATACAAATTTTACAAAAGAAAAATTACCTTTTTTGTACGACTATCTTACAAAGAGTCATCGTGAAATATATACATTCTCTCCCAGAGATAGTACTTCACTTAATCATATAATACAAGGGACGAGAAAGCATAATTGATTTGTATACCAGCGGAGCTTGCCGTAAGGCAAGAGCTCCGAGCTGGTTTTATGTTTCCAATTTGGTCAGGACAGAACTATACTACTTCTGGGCTTGTTATTGAAGTAGTATAATGTTGTTCCATTGTTCCAAAAAATAAAGGAGTTTTAAATGGTAAAAGCACGCAATGTTATGTTTGTTCAACAAATAGACTATTTCAAAACATCAAATATTCAATCTATAATTAAAGAACTAACAGATGTTCTAAAACCAATTCGCTTCGCAGAATTTTTACATGATAAAGACATAGGAAGTGACGGAACTGCTGTAGCTCCTCATATGCATCTTATCCTTCAATTTGAAAGCGCTAGAAGTCTAAATAATCTAGCTAAACTAACTAGTCAACCAATACAATGTTTTGAACAGTGGCGTGGTTCTATAAATAATGCTTACTCTTATTTAGTTCATCATACTTCTGATCAGACCAAGATAAGTATCAATATTCTCCCAAAGAAGTTATTGCAAATTTTGACTATTTACTCCTATTAGACACTATCGAAAAAAGTATAACCAAACGATATGAAAATAAATGACACTATGATTATAGATAATCTACTGGATCTACTTTATACTGGTAATATTACAAAATCAGAAATTGAACAACGACTTACTGGTTCACAATATGCCAAAGCAAGGCAAAAAATAGAAACCGTCTATTTAAAACGACTAGAAACACAAGCCGAACTATGGCGACAAGAAATGATTGACAAGAATGAAATTGTTACGATTATTTGGCTTTTTGGAAAAGCGGGAACAGGGAAAGACTCGTCTAGCACGTCAATACGCAGAACGAGTATGACCTCAACTATTTTATTACAGGGCTCAATCCGTGACCCTTTTCAACAATACAATTTAGAACACGTGATTATCTTTAGACGAATTACGCCCCTCATCAATTTGATTACTCAGACTTACTCAAAAGATGTTTGACCCTCACAATGTTAAAGCGATGGCAAGTAGTCGTTATTTTTGACAAACCTCTTTATTGGCTAACGTATACATTATTACAAGCCCATACTCGCCCATATAATTTTTCTTAGAATTAACAAAGAAGAAACAAACAAGCCACTATTGATTCTTGGGGACAATTAATGAGGAGATTAACACTAGTCATAGAAATCTACAAAGAATATCTTTACAGTTTCTATAAGTATTCTCCATTAGACCAGATGTTTTATATAGACCATGGCAATACATTACCAAACCCTTTTTAAAAATCGAGAGCTGATAGAGAAGATAAAACTGTATTCAAGACAAATCTTATCAGTTATTTTGTAGAATTGAATAAAGAAAAAGGAAAGGAATGAATAAATGCAAGAGATTCAAACAGTTACCTACATAGATATCACAAAACAAGGATATCCAGAAGGCACAGCTAGACGTGTTATACGAGAGGGTAAAGAAAATTACTTGTTCGAAAGAGGTTTTCAACTTTATAAAAACAAAAGGTATAGGACGAATACCAAAAGACTATTGCCGAAGAGATTCTTGGGATTCAAAATCATCTCAAAAAGATGATATAATAGATGACTGTACTCTTTCGCTCCTGACATAGAAAGAGGTAAAATGATATGTCAGTTATCAAAAGGATACAAAGGAAAGATGGAAAGTAGATATTACCGATGGCATAGATCATTGACTGGTGAAAATCATGACGGCATAGAAAGTCAGGGTTTTACCACTCGTAAAGAAGCTGTTCAATATGAAGCAGATTATCGATTAAACAAACTTCACCAAGTTCATAGGTTAAAGATAAAGATATCTGTTTCTCACCTTTACTCTTTGGTTCAACAAGAAGATAAACTCCGAGGCAATAAACGAGGTACCATTGATACACAGATATCCTACTATAACCAATATGTCTCTAAAGTTTTTGAGAAATGCAGATATGTCAGCCATTACTATCCATGAAGTAAAAAAGAGTTTTAGAGATTGGCTAGTGACCCAACCATAGTGTCAAAAGGAGGAACTCTATCAAGTACAACAGTTAATCAGCTAGATGATTTTTCCTACATAAAATGTTTGATGTTGCGGTTTCTAATCGTCTTAGACAAGATAATCCATGCAATGGATTACGGAAAACTACCAGATAAACATAAGGAGATGTCATATTATACACCTGAGGAATTTCAAGATATTTGATTCTCTGTTTACAGATGAAGAATATATGTATCAATTATTTCTATCGGTTGCTGATGTTTACAGGGTGTTCGAGTAGGTGAAGCATCTAGCTTTGACTTGGACACAGATTAATCTTATCGGATGGGTTACATTGATATCAAGTATTCGGCATACTATCGTGATAATGAAGTCCATATCGGAACGGTCAAAAACCTCTCAATCTAATCGTCGAATATACATTCATAGTGCATTCGTTCAAAGAACTAACGTGAATGGAAAGAAAAAAACAAGCTCACCTATTAGTAGAGAACTAGTTGATAATACAGAGGACTCTACAAATATTTCAGGATAGTCCTTTACAATTAACTGCTCCAATGATTCTAATCAAAAGATCTAGATTGAGGAATCGAATGCCATCGTCATTAAAAATGATTCGTAATCACGATTTCAGACATTCGCATGCAGCATTTTCTAATTTCAAAAAGGGCTAAGAAATGGAGATGGAAAAGATTACATTTTCTTTACACTTATGAAACGTCTGGGACACAGTAGTATCAATACAACTATCAATATCTACTCACACCTATTTCCCAACTCAACAAAAAGAAGTTGCAAATGCTTTTGACAACTTTCTAAGGGCAAAAAATGGCAAAAATTTATAAACAAAAGGGTCAAAGCCTTGATACGAAAGGAATCTAGAAAAATCATTATGATGAATATGCAAAAACATGATGAAGCAAGCTCAAAAATTGCAAAAAGCAAATGGAGCAAAGCCAAGCGGAACTAGCTGCAACTGCAATTTGTAGGGAAATCTGCTCAAGACCTTGTCAAGCAACTTTAACTGGGTGATAAGAAAGGTTGTTCAGCATTGACTTTTCAATCCAGCAGTGGTCGACCCAGAAGACACTTGAAACTCTTTTCTGATATGACTGTTCAAGCCATCAACTCTGCTCTTGAACAAAATCGATGAAACTACCAAGAAAAATTGGGGGCTTTCGCTGGAAAAATTGCCATTCTAAGCATAAGAAAAACAAGCATTCAAGAGAATACTTGCCTATCATGGGAGGAACAACTGTTCCTCTTTTTGATTACTAAAAATTAAAAGAATTCCATGGCCTGTTTGAACAGTAAATCCGTATACTCTGGGTCTTCTTGGGCAATGGTAACCTGATCTTGAATCATTTCCAAGTCATCCGTTATCATGCCGTCTGCACCCAAATGAACAGATTTATCAAAGGACTCTGAACTATTGATGGTCCACACGTACAATTTCTGATCGGTATTCCAAAGCTTGTTGACAAAATTTTCATCTAAAGTTGAATACTCCATGGTATAACCTGTAGCCTTGGTTCTTGGAAAAATACTATTATAAGGTAGGATGAAAAAGACTGGAATTTGAGTATCGTAGGCTAAAACCCGGTCAATCACATGGTAGTCCAAGGATTGCATTTGGTGACCATTCTGCTTAAGAACAGTTCCATATTTTTCCATAAAGCGTTTCATCATATCTGGACTATCTTTTCGACTAGTTTTAATTTCAATGAGGAGTTTTTGATGCAATTCATTGGCTTTATTGAGATAGTCATCAAAAACTAGACACCTTGCTGTGATAGCCATTTTCTGAAATATCGAGTTTGGTTAATTCTTCCAAAGTTAGATCCTGAGGATTGGCATTAACTCCTGTCAGATTCTTGATATTTGCATCATGCATCATGACAAACTGGCCATCTTTTGTTTCCTGAACATCTGTCTCAACGAAATCTGGACTTAGTTGGGCTGTCTTTTTCTAAAAGATTGGACTGTATTTTTGCACACTATTCTTATTAGATACTCCCCTGTGAGAGATAATCAAAGGTTTATTGGCGACTGGAGCTTCTAAATAAACATATCCCTCAAGAGCGAAAAAGATAGCTGCACATCCCATCACTCCCCATCTCATCCAGTGGTCTTTCTTTCTCCTTGGTGTAATTTCTAATTCTTCTCCTGTTAAGAAGGAAACAAATTTAATGAGAAAGTAAGTCAAGGCCATATAGTGGAAATTCTTAATCAAGACAAAGTTGATAATTCCCAGTACAAGAGACTCCTTATGGGTCAAACCATCCATCAGTGCCTGACTTGCCAAGATTGGAATCAATAAAAGAATGAAAAATAGGTAGGTTTTGACGATAATCCAAAAGCAAGTTCCAAATATAAAACCAAGAGTGCTTTCTTGTCTTCTCTAGACTGTATCTGACTGCTTCTTTTGACTGTTTTTCTTCTCAAATAAAAAGCTGAGGTAGGGCAAACATGAAACGCACTGAAATGTAAAAATAGAAGTAAAGCAAGAATCGTAACCACTATACCTACTAGCCAATACTTGTCTTCCACATAATCAACGATAAAGTCCGGAATGACAATTTTATTGAGGTAATAAATCTTTAAAATCTTTCGAATCAATGGAAAGAGCATCATGATATAAAAGAAGATAAAGGCTATCTTGGAAAGTGTCGCTTGCTTCATAAACAAGAAACTTTGTCGAAAGACCTTACGACTGTACTCCAGCAAAGTTCTCTTTTCATGATAGAGGAGGTGCCGGGCTCCGATAAAGAGAAGTCCTATCTGGTAATAGGCAATCAGTAAATTAACGATTACCAGAATAAATAAAGCAAGACTAACAAAGGGAGACCTTTTATAATGGCAAAAATATTGTTGTAAGATAGAAAGAGATAACCTGTCTGACGGAGCAAAAGTCCAGCAATCCAAGAATTTGACGGTAACCAGACAAACTCAATCATCATGAAAGTCAAGAAAAAGAGAAAGAGTATTTTATCTAGATTAAAGTATATCTGCTTAAAACCTAGATTTTTAGGTTTTTCAGGTTTCATAGGCACTCCTAGTCAAATAATTGAGACAAGTCCAAGCCTCCAAAAGGATTGTTCGATAGGCTACTTTCTGTCTCTAACAATTCTCTAGCTTGGTCTGACTCTAGAAAGGACTCGTAAACACGCGCTGTCATACGAGCATCCTCTAAGCTATTATGAGACTGGCCTTGAAATCCAAGAAACGAGGCAACAGTTTGCAATTTGAGATTGGCAATACCATGTAAATCCGAACTACGGCGTTCAAAAGCTTCATCATACAGATCCACCTTGTACTGCAGGCTGTAGTCTAAACCATGCTCTGCTAGAATAGGCAAATCACTTTTAGCAGCATTGTATCCAACCATCGGCAAAGCACCCACAAACTCTTGGAAATCTTTTATAACTTCCTCCACTGGAGGAGCATCTTTTAAGGTCTCAGCTGTAATCCCAGTCAAACCATTGATAAAACTCTTTAGAGGCACGCTAGTATGAACATAGGAATCATAGGCATCGATTTCCTGACCATCTCTAAAACGCACTGCCGATACTTGAATCAAGTGTGTTTGCCCTTCATGCTGATTAAATTCTAAGTCAAAAGCAATGTAATCTTCTAATCGTTCCATTTTCTACCTCTCCTATACTGTCTCTGTTCTAATCAACTATACTATTCACAAACAAAAGAAGCCATCAGGTTAGCATTTAACCTAAACAGCTCCTTGATTATCCTCCAAATAAACGAGCAAAAAAGCCTTTCTTAGTGGATTGGACTTCTTCTTTTGCTTGGTCCAGCTCTAGCTTAAGATTTTCTTGATCCTTCATGGCTTGAAGGGTCAATTGTTGCTGCTGATCGAGTTGTTTGTCTTTCTCAGCAATCTGACGGTCTTTGATACGCATTTGCTCGTCTTTTTCTGATAACTGACGATCCTTGGCTTTTAATTGTTCATAGAGACGAAGAATTTCTGCATTCTTCTCATCAACCAGAATCTCCATCAGTTCACGTTGCTTGACATCTTCACTGACAGGCTCATCTTCAAAAATCGTTTTTTTATAGATTTCTTCTAGCTTAATCAAGCCACTTCTGGTAACGACTGTTACCCCTTTGTCATTTTTATCTGTGTCTTCTTCTGGTAATTCTTTGACACGGTTATTGATTGCTTGGCGAGATAATCCTAAGACCTCTGCAATCTCACTGACGGTCATTTCAATACTCATAATATCCTCTGAAACGTTTTCTAGCTTTTTCTTTACTTAAATCTTATCATAAGCTGAAAAAAACTGTCAAATTTCCGCTTAATTTAAGGCCTTCAAAAAGGATAGTAAGACCTGAGCAGAGCGACGTCCAGCTTCGATAATAAAATCATCAAAAGAGATGTTTGCTTCATGGTTGGCATTATCACTCATAGCTCGGATGACTAAGACTGGAAGATTAAGAGCATGTGCTGCCTGAGCAATAGCTGCCCCCTCCATCTCAACGGCTAAAACTTCTGGAAAATGAGATTTAATCGCTTCTATCTTGTCATTTCCTGCAACAAAACTATCTCCTGTAGCAATCAAACCAAGATGCCAGTTCTGGTCCAATTGAGATAAACTCTCCTGAATTTTAGCGACAAAGTTTTTATCTGATTCGAAATAAAGCGGTTGTTGCGCCATTTTGTCCATAAGCATGGCCAAAAGCTGTAACATCCACGTCATGATAGACTAATTTATCAGCAATCACAACATCTCCAACAGCAATACCCTCTGCTACTGCTCCAGCAGATCCCGTGTTAATCAAAGCATCCACTTGGAAATGATCAGCCAAAATCGCCACACTCATAGCAGACATGACCTTACCAATTCCACTTTCTACAAGAACGACTTCATGAGAGGCAATAGTTCCTGTGTGATAGGTATTACCTAAAGCAACTTGCTCTTGGGCATTGTCTAAATGCTGGACCAGATACGCCAGTTCTTCTGGCATAGCCGCAATAATTCCTATTTTTCATTTTCAATTCCTTTTCTATTACAAAAGTTTCATTGCTAAGACAAGCAAAATTAAGAGAAGATGACTGCAAATAAGATTTTATTCAGTTTTAGAATTGAAGACATTTCTCTTGGTATTTTTCAATGCGACGGCTTTTTATGAATAGACGGTTCGACCTGAATCTTCAAGGTTTTCCTAGCTAAAAACCATGATCCTTAGGATTGGCATAACCAAAACGGGAAGAAGAGGTTGGTAAAATCTTGGTCTCCTCATCATCTAGCAAAGGGGGACCTGAAATTTTTTCGCCTCTATTAGCTCTTTCAATCATTTCATCCGTTAATAAAGGTTTACCCATACTGACCTCCTCTATTTTTTGTGCAATTCCCAATACTGAACAGCCATAATTGTCTTGGCGTCACAGATATGACCTGATTGGATTAATTTCTTGGCTTCTTCTAAGCTCACTTCAAGGACTTCTAATGTCTCATCCTCGTCCTGCGGACGCGGATTTTTCCACTTTTCGTCAAATCGCTTGCTAGGTATAATTTTAACTTTTCATTACAAAAGCCAATGGCTGAATAAAAGTCATACAAAAGTTCTAATTTCCCTGTATAGGCTGTTTCTTCCTCTAATTCACGAAGTGCTGCTGCGACAGGGTCTGTGTTTTCTCCTACTTCCAATTTTCCGGCTGGAATTTCGTAAGAGACTGCCTCTATGGCCTTGCGGTACTGCTTGACCAAGATGAGTTTTTGCTCATCCGTTACTGCTAAAACACAGACAGCTCCGTTGTGGAAAATCAAATCACGTTGGGCAGTTCCCTTACCTTCTGGTAATTCAACCTGATCTTGGACCAGTTTAAAAATTGGCCCTTGATAGATTTCTTTTCGGCTAAGCGTTTTTTCTTCAAATTCCATGATAGGCTCCTACTGATTCTTAGGATGATGAGGAAGGCGAGTTGCATATTCGTCTTTATTAACCTGACGACCGCGTCCAATGGCAATCGCATCTGCTGGCACGTCTTTGGTAATAGTTGAACCAGCACCAACGAGGGAATTATCACCTAACTCAACTGGGGCAATAATGGTTGAATTTGAACCCACAAAGACATTGTTGCCAATGACTGTCTTGTATTTGTTTTTGCCGTCATAGTTGACTGTAATAGTCCCAGCACCGAAATTAACCTTGCTACCCACTTCACAGTTTCCAATATAAGTCAAATGACCAGCCTTAGTATTCTCGCCGATAGAAGACCCTTTTCACCTCAACAAAGTTTCCAATATGGACTTGGGCACCCAGACTTGAACCTGGACGAATATGGGCATAAGGGTCCGACTGTCACTCCGTCAGCAACACTACTTTCTTCAATCATAGAGTTGGTAATAACAGCTCCTGCTCCGATAGTGCTATCCACTACATAAGTACCATTTGTCAAAACAGTCTCAGCACCAATTTTCGTTTGCCCCTCAAGGTAACATTGGCTTCGATTTGAACTTCAGGAGCAATCTCAACATCAATATCGATATAAGTTGCTTCTGGATTGACAAAGCTAACACCATTGACCATGTGTTGGTGATTGATGCGGCGACGCATAACCGACTCAGCAGTCGCAAGAGCCACACGGTCATTTACCCCAAGACTTTCATCAAAATCTTTCAAAGTATAAGCGCCAACTTTTTCACCAGCTTCACGGAAAATGCCAATGACATCTGTAATATAGTATTCACCTTGAGCATTATTGGTATTGATATTTTTCAAAGCCTCAAACAAACGCTCGTTGTCAAAGACGTAAGTTCCAGTATTGATTTCCTTGATTTGTTTTTCAAAATCTGTAGCATCCTTTTGCTCAACAATACGAAGAACCTCAGCATTGTCATTACGAACAATTCGTCCATAGCCAAACGGATTATCAGTTTCAGCAGTCAAGATAGTAGCCACATTTTTATGATTGATGTGGAAATCAATCAAGTTTTTCAAGCTTTCACCTGTGATTAAAGGAGTATCTCCTGCGATAACCAAGGTGTGACCTGACAAACCTTCTAAGATTGGTTCTGTCATCATAACCGCATGACCAGTACCCAACTGTTCAGATTGAGTCACAAATTCTGTCTGTCCAGCCAAGACCTCTTCAACCAATTCTGCCTTGTGTCCGACAACTGTTACTGTCTTTTCAGGTTGGATAGCTCCCACACTACGGAAAACATGTTCCAACATAGAAATACCCGCAACCTTGTGCAACACTTTTGGCAAATCAGATTTCATGCGAGTCCCTTTACCCGCTGCTAAAATAATGGCATAATTTGACATAATCTTCTCTTTTCTCTAGAAATTCCCTTTTATTATACCATATTTCAAATCATTCCGCGCTCTTGAATGAAAAATGCTCTAAAGTCCTTTTCTTAACCCATTTTTTTAAGTATTTTTGATTTTTCTCATTTTTAAGGTAAAAATTATGAGGTATGAGAAAGAAAATTAATCCGCTTATTTTATTTGGTTTTTTTGGGATTATGATTTTCATTTTAATCCTGAATCGCCCTCGTTTTGAGGACCATCCTGTAAAAACAAAGTCAAATATCGCGCAAGTAGAAACGCAAGCGCTACACAATATAGATAAACCGGTAATTGATGTTTCTGGTTGGCAGCGTCCTGAGGAAATCAATTACGATACTCTGTCCCAAAACATTTCTGGAGCTATTGTTCGCGTCCATAGTGGTGCTCAAACGTCCAAAGAGAACGATGCTTCCTATGTTAATGGTGTTGATAAGGCCTTTAAAACCCATATCACTGAGTTTCAAAAACGAAATGTCCCAGTTGCTGTCTATGCCTATGTAGCCGGAAAAAATGTCCAGGAGATGGAAAAAGCTGCTGAGGTATTCTATAACGCCTCTTCTCCATACAGTCCAAGTTACTATTGGCTAGACGTGGAAGAAAAAACCATGTCTAATATGAACGACGGTGTTGAAGCCTTCCGAGCAAAGCTTGAATCACTGGGTGCTAAAAATATCGGAATCTACGTTGGGGTCTACTTCATGGAAGAGCACAGTATTGATACAGATAAGTTTACGTCTGTTTGGATTCCTTCCTATGGTTCTGACTCAGGATTTTACGAAGCTACTCCTAAAACTGATTTAGATTACGACATTCACCAGTACACGTCTAAAGGAAAAATTGCTGGCTTTGACCACGATTTGGATATCAACGTTATCTCTGCCTTAAAGAACAAAGAAGAAACCTTTAGAAAACTCTTTTTAAAACCTTAAAAGCATTTGTTTATCATTTGCTTTTTATTTTTGTGTTTGATTGTGATACAATATAGTAAGGATTTTTTGAAATAGAAATAGTTGGAGGAAAAATATGCTCTCATGGTTAGCACGTGTTATTAAAGGGATTGTCATTGCTCTTGGATTTATCTTACCGGGAATTTCCGGAGGGGTTCTAGCAGCAATCTTAGGAATTTATGAACGAATGATTGGTTTTCTGGCTCATCCCTTTAAAGACTTTAAAGAAAATGTTTTGTACTTTATTCCAGTTGCCATCGGTATGCTTCTGGGAATCGGCTTATTTTCCTACCCGATTGAATACCTGCTTGAAAATTATCAGGTCTTTGTCTTATGGAGCTTTGCGGGTGCCATCATTGGTACAGTTCCTAGCCTTCTCAAAGAATCAACTCGAGAATCTGACCGAGACAAGATTGATTTGGCTTGGTTCTGGATAACCTTTATCATTTCTGGATTAGGACTCTATGCCTTAAATTTTGTCGTTGGAACCTTAAGTGCCAGCTTTCTTAATTTCGTCCTAGCTGGTGCACTGCTGGCTCTTGGCGTATTAGTTCCTGGCCTCAGTCCATCAAATCTACTTTTGATTTTGGGTCTCTATGCTCCTATGTTGACTGGTTTTAAAACCTTTGACCTCTTGGGAACCTTCTTCCCGATTGGAATCGGGGCAGGTGCAACTCTCATCATTTTTTCAAAATTGATGGATTATGCCTTAAACAACTACCACTCACGCGTCTATCATTTCATCATCGGTATCGTCCTATCAAGTACCCTTTTGATTTTGATTCCAAATGCAGGAAACGCTGAGAGTATCCAATACACTGGTATTTCTCTTGTTGGGTATGTCATCATCGCCTTCTTCTTTGCACTGGGAATCTGGCTTGGTATTTGGATGAGCCAATTGGAGGATAAGTATAAATAATGGCAAAAAAAGTTAAAATCAAAAAAACATTGGTGGAACAAATCCTGTCTAAAGCAGGTATCCCACATCAGGGGATTCAAATCAATGCCCTGGAAGGAGAGCTTCCTCAAGATTATGAACGAAATCAGATTTTCAAAACCTTGGCTCTTTTGGGAGACAAGACAGGACCGATTATCGGAATTGTCCCTATCACCCAACACTTGTCGGAAAAGAAACTAGCTAAAATTTCTGGCAATAAAAAAGTGAGCATGATTCCACAAAAGGACTTGGAAAAAACAACAGGTTATATTCATGGAGCCAATAATCCTGTCGGAATTCGTCAGAAACACAATTATCCCATTTTTATCGATAAAATCGCCCTAGACTTGGATCAAATGATTGTCTCTGCTGGAGAAGTTGGTCACAGCATTATCGTCGCGCCACAAGACTTGGCTAACTTTGTAAAAGCTGACTTTGCAGATATCTTGGAGGACAGTAAGTAATGAAACTCTACTTTGTCCGCCACGGTCGTACAGTCTGGAACCAAGAAGGACGCTTTCAAGGTGCTAGCGGAGATTCTCCCCTTCTTCCTGAATCCATTGAAACCCTAAAACGACTAGGCCAGTATCTCAAGGATATTCCTTTTGATCAGATCTATTCAAGTGATTTACCTCGAGCGGTCAGATCTGCTGAAATTATCCAAAGTCAACTCCAGACCCCCTGTCCTTTAGAAAGTGTTCCTAATCTCCGTGAATGGCAGCTGGGGAAGTTGGAAGGCTTGAAAATTGCAACCTTGGAATCTATTTACCCTCAACAAATCAAAGCTTTCCGATCTAATCTTGCTCAATTTGACACTCAAATGTTTGGAGCCGAATCCCTCTATAGCACCACACAACGGACCATCCAATTTATCAAATCATTAAAAGATAGTCCAGCTGAGCGTATTCTAATTGTCGGTCACGGTGCCAATCTTACTGCCAGTCTTCGTACTCTTCTAGGATATAAAGAACCACTTCTTCGTAAAGATGGTGGTCTAGCAAATGCCAGCCTGACAATTTTAGAAACTCATGATTTTGAAACATTTACTCTCGATACTTGGAATGATACTTCCTATCAATAACAGAACTTGATTTTAGCGTCAAGTTCTTTTTTAGTTTGAAAGATTATCCGTGAATTTCTTGGATATTTATGATAAAATGAGAGTATCGCAAAAAAATGACTCATCGTATTCAATTTTGAGTAAAACTAGGAGGATCCCATGTCAACAGAACATATGGAAGAACTAAATGACCAGCAGATCGTTCGCCGTGAAAAAATGGCTGCGCTCCGTGAACAAGGAATCGATCCCTTTGGAAAACGTTTTGAACGTACTGCAAATTCACAAGAATTAAAAGATAAATTTGCTGACCTCGATAAAGAAAAAAATTACACGATAAAAACAGAAACAGCTACTATCGCAGGACGCTTGGTAACCAAACGTGGTAAAGGTAAAGTAGGTTTTGCCCACCTTCAAGACCGCGAAGGTCAAATCCAGATCTACGTTCGTAAGGATGCTGTCGGTGAAGAAAACTACGAAATCTTCAAAAAAGCAGACCTCGGTGACTTCCTTGGTGTCGAAGGTGAAGTAATGCGTACAGATATGGGAGAACTCTCTATCAAGGCTACTCACATCACTCACTTGTCTAAAGCACTTCGTCCACTCCCTGAGAAATTCCACGGTTTGACAGACGTTGAAACAATTTACCGTAAACGTTACCTTGACTTGATTTCTAACCGTGAAAGCTTTGAGCGTTTTGTCACTCGTTCAAAAAAATCATTTCTGAAATTCGTCGTTACCTTGATCAAAAAGGTTTCCTTGAAGTGGAAACACCTGTTCTTCATAATGAAGCTGGTGGTGCTGCTGCCCGTCCATTTATCACACACCACAATGCCCAAAACATTGACATGGTGCTTCGTATCGCGACTGAGCTTCACTTGAAACGCCTTATCGTCGGTGGTATGGAACGGGTTTATGAGATTGGTCGTATCTTCCGTAACGAGGGAATGGATGCTACTCATAACCCTGAGTTTACTTCTATCGAAGTCTACCAAGCTTATGCAGACTTCCAAGACATCATGGACTTGACCGAAGGTATTATCCAACACGCTGCTAAATCAGTTAAAGGCGATGGTCCAGTCAACTATCAAGGTACTGAAATCAAGATCAATGAACCATTTAAACGTGTTCACATGGTTGATGCTATCAAAGAAATTACTGGTGTCGATTTCTGGCAAGACATGACTTTGGAAGAAGCTAAAAGCTATCGCTGCTGACAAAGAAAGTTCCCGTTGAGAAACACTACACTGAAGTTGGCCACATCATCAATGCCTTCTTTGAAGAGTTTGTTGAAGGAACCTTGATCCAACCAACCTTTGTCTATGGACATCCAGTAGCTGTATCTCCACTGGCTAAGAAAAATCCTGAAGACGAACGCTTTACTGACCGTTTCGAGCTCTTCATCATGACTAAGGAGTACGGTAATGCCTTTACTGAGCTCAACGACCCAATCGACCAACTTAGCCGTTTCGAAGCCCAAGCTAAAGCCAAAGAACTTGGTGACGATGAAGCGACAGGCATCGACTACGACTACATCGAGGCCCTTGAATACGGTATGCCACCAACAGGTGGTTTGGGAATCGGTATCGACCGTCTCTGCATGCTCCTCACTGATACAACTACTATCCGTGATGTATTGCTCTTCCCAACAATGAAATAATCACTATCCTCTGACTCTTGTCAGGGGATTTTTCATATCCAAAGAAATAGACTGAAGTTTTCACCTCAGTCTATTTTTCTATTGGACTTTAGAAAGAAAATTTCTTTCTTAGTCTTCTTTTTTTCTTACGAGCTACAAGTCCGAATGCACCCAACATTCCAAGAAGTCCAAGACTAGCTAGACCAGCCTTATCTTCTGTACCAGTATTTGGTAATTCCTTCTTATCATTTTCTACAGTTGTTGCACTAACTGCTTGATTTGATTCTGTTTGACTTACCTGAGTTGGATTAACTACTGGTTTATCTGGAGTTGAAGGACGAACTGGCGAAACAGGTTGCTCAGAACGAGTAGGGGTAACTACTTTCTTATAGGTATGAATCACATTGCCATTTTTATCTGTCTTAGTGCCAGTGTATTCATAACCTTCTAAAGTCTTAGGTCCATGACTTCCATTTTTCTTCTGGGGAAATTTCTTTACCATCACCATCTTGGTAACGTGTTACGATATGAGTAGTTGAACTACCATTATTACCTTGACTATCACCATGATTAGATTTAGGAGTAACTTTCACAGGAACATCCACTGTCACTTTACGTCCGTCTGGCAACTCTAATTCTACTGTTACAAATGGTTTGTCACCAGGTGTACTTGTTTTTGGAATTTCGCCCACTTTCGTAATCTTCCATCCTTCAGGAAGGTCTACATGTTTCTTCACATCATCTTCAGTAATCGGTGTTCCAACTTCAACAACAATCGGAGTTGTTTTCGGAGTTACAATTACAGGAACTTTGACAGTTACACGTTTACCACCTGGTAGTTCAATCACCACTGGAACACTTGGTCTTTCTCCTGGAATATCTGTAGACGGTTTATCTCCAATACTGATAATCTTGCCACCTTCTGGAATCTGAATATGTTTTTCAACATCATCATTCGTAATTGGATCACCAAGTTTCTTAACAATATCTTTGATAGGTGTTACCTTGACAGAACCTCTACTTCTATTTGTTTTTCCATTAGGAAGCTCAATTTTAACTTTGACTGTACCTTTATCTCCAGGGAGTATTTACTTCTGAATTTTACCTACTCAACAATTTTACCACCTTCTGGAACCTTCACGTGTTTTCCAATATCTTCTTTTGTTAATGGAGTATCTGTTACAGGTGTTTCAATTCCAGTAGCTGGTGTTACTGTTACTGGAACTTCGACTGTAATTGTTTTTCCATTTGGTAATTCTACAGTGACTTTAACTGGGTCTTTCTTACCCTGGTGTTGTTAAGTCTGGAATGTTCTCAACATTTGTGACCTTGCCACCTTCTGGAATTTTAATTCCTTTTGTGTAGTCCTCTGGCGTTAATGGAGTATTCGTTACTGGGTTTCAATTTCCTTAACTGGAGTTACATTAACTGGAACATCTACAGTTATTGTTTTTCCATTTGGTAATTCCACAGTGACTTTAACTGGATTTTTCTTACCTAGGGGTTGTTAAGTCTGGAATGTTCTCAACATTCGTTACCTTGCCACCTTCTGGAATCTTGATGCCTCTTGTAATCCTCTGGCGTTAACGGAGTTTTCGTTACTGGAGTTTCAATTTCCTTAACAGGTGTTACTGTTACTGGGACTTCTCTGTAATCACTTTTTCCATTTGGTAATTCTACAGTGACTTTAACTGGATCCTTCTTACCGGAGTTGTCAAGTCTGGAATGTTTTCAACATTTGTGACCTTGCCACCTTCTGGAATCTTGATACCTTTAGTGTAATCCTCTGGCGTTAACGGAGTATTCGTTACTGGGGTCTCGATTTCCTTAACAGGTGTTACATTGACAGGGAACATCTACAGTTATTGTTTTTCCATTTGGTAATTCCACAGTGACTTTAACTGGGTCTTTCTTACCTGGGGTTGTTAAGTCTGGAATGTTTTCAACATTTGTGACCTTGCCACCTTCTGGAATCTTGATACCTTTAGTGTAATCTTCTGGGGTTAATGGAGTTTTTCGTTACTGGAATTTCAATTTCCTTAACTGGAGTTACATTAACTGGAACATCTACAGTTATTGTTTTTCCATTTGGTAATTCTACAGTGATTTTAACTGGGTCTTTCTTACCTGGGGTTGTTAAGTCTGGAATGTTTTCAACATTTGTGACCTTGCCACCTTCTGGAATCTTGATGCCTTTTTGTGTAGTCCTCTGGCGTTAACGGAGTTTTTCGTTACTGGAGTTTCAATTTCTTAACAGGTGTTACGTTAACTGGAACATCCACTGTTGTTGTTTTTCCATTTGGTAAGGTAACAGTTACTTTAACAGGATCTTTTTTACCTGGGGTTGTTAAGTCTGGAATATTTTCTACATTCGTTACTTTTCCACCTTCTGGTACTTTAACATATTTAGCAATATCCTCTTTTGTTAAAGGTGTATTTGTTACTGGTGTTTCGATTGGTTTCGGTTTAGCTTCTACCACCTTAATCGTTGCCGGAACTTCAACTAATACATTTCCATTTTTATCTTTTACAACAACCGTTACTGGTTTATCCCCAACAGTTGTTGCATCAAATGGTTCTTTTTGTCCTTCTGGAACTTTGTATTCAAATGTTGAACCTTCTGGATAATCACTTGGAGTAATACTGTCTCTTGCTTGAGGTTTCTCAGTTGGATTTACAGGGATTAATTGTTCTTTACCTTCCACTACTTTAACTTTAGCAGGAACTTCAACAAGCTTATCTTCCCCGTCTTTTGCTTCTACAATAACATCTTTTTCGCCTGGTGCTGTTGTATCGACTGGATTTTTATAGTTGAATGTTATTCCATCTGGATATTGTTCAGGATCAATACTCTTAGATGCATCTGGTTGTTTGTTTGATTTATCGACCGGCACATATTGTGTCTTAGGTTCTACGACCATCACTTTTGCAGGGACTTTTGCAATAACCTTATCTCCAATTCTTGCTACTACAACAACATCTTTTTCGCCTGGTGTTGTTGTATCTACTGGAGTTTCATAAGAAAACTCTGTCTCTTTAGGGAATGCTTTAGGGTCAATACTTCCTTCAACAGCTGGTTGTTTGTTATCCTTATCTACTGGGACAAATTGTGGATAGCTTTCAACAACTCGTACAGTTGCAGGAACTTCTGCAATAGGATTACCTTCTTTATCTTTGACAATGACATTGACTGTGTAATCACCCGGTTTTGTAGTATCCACTGGAGATTTTGGATCATATTCAAATGTTGAACCTTCTGGATATTCTGTTTTTATCAATACTGTTTTCTGGATTTGGTTGTTTATTGTTTTCATCCACTGGAACAATTTGTGGAACGCCCTCTACAACAGTTACAGGGACTTTAACAACCGTTGTTTTTGCTTCTCCATCAACAGTGTACTTGACAGTAACATTTACATCCGTATCATCTGATAAATCTGGGTTGTCACATTTTTCATCAATACTTACATTAGTAACATTTTTCTGGAAGTTTACCTCTGAAAGTACTGTCTGCAATAGCTTCTTTGACTTTAGCAAGAGCTTTTTCTTTTTGCTTTTTCCTTATCACTATCTTTGGCAACAAAAATTCCTTTTTGGTGTTGGTTTTGGTAAAACTGTTACTTTGACTTTTTACTGGTTCTGTTAAAGTTTCTTCATTTTTGATCCGTATAAGTTACTGGAACAGTTACTTCTTTGATACTGGTTTAGCAGTAATATCTTTTGCAAAATCTTTAGGCTCTCCTTTGGTTCCATTTTTCCCTGGAGTGACCGCATCTGTTATATCCTTAGCAGTCAATTCATCTCCTTCAAATACAACTTTAGATGTTGGAGTTGATCCAACTACATTTACTGGAACATCCACATTAACTGAAATGTCATCAATAGCTTTTTCCAGTAGCCTTATCTCTGTATTTAACTGTAACAGTAACTGGAGTTTGTTGTCCATTTTGATCCGTTTTTCGGAGTAACAATCGCATCATCTGTTACAAATGGAGTTACCCCTTCAGGCACATTTGTTAGTCCAGTAATTGCTTTATTAACATTTTCACGAATCGCATCGATTAATTTCTCGTTTGATGTACCATTTAAGACTGTAACGCCTTTTGGTGCTGGTTTCGGAAGAACCTTAACAGTCACTTCAACCGGTTCATCACGTTTAAATTTATCTGCTCCATAAGTTACAGTTACTGGAACTTTAATCTCTTGACCTGCTTTTACCATCAGTAGAAATGTTGCTTACATCAGGATTCGTGGCTTTTACCGTCCTTACCGGTGTTACAGCTCCTCCTACTTTTTTCTGCAGATGGCTTATCTCCTTCTACGACATAAACTGGTGTTGTAGTGGATACACGTGGTTGAACTTTAATGGTAAACTCTTGAGTGATGTTTTCGTTTGTATCTTTCTTCGTATCAAATACTGGGTCTTTATCAAATGGATTGTCGATGATATCATATCCCATTGATTTCAAAACATCGATATGAGTTTGTACATCACTTTCAGAAATTGTTTCGCCTGATTTACCAGTTAAAGTCAATGCATGGTCGGTTAATTCAGTTTCTGTTTGAGTTTTTGGATCCACAGAAACAAATTTTACTTTTGCTTTTTGATCGTCTTTATCATAGATAATCTTGATATTTGCTTTTGGATCCGTAATTTTTGGTGGTTTATAACCTTCTTCTGGATTTTGCAGGATTTACTGGTTCTAATGGTGTTCCATTTCCATCTTTTGGAGTATATCCATCTTTATGAGGAATAATTTGTGTAATTTCACCAGTCTTGTTGGATCATTTGGATCGTTAGGGAATGGAATTGGTTCTCCATCCTTACCAGTGGTTGGATCAACAGGAATCCAGCTCCAATCTTCGTATAAGTAACTTTATCCGTTTCATCAGGGATTACTTTTTGTATCTTTTTGCAGGGGTTGCTGCTTCTTTAGCTGGAATTTCTTTTTATCTGCGATATATCCTGGTAGAACATCTACTCCAACTTTATCCCATGTTTTTATTTGGACTTTCCCAATCAGTATAGCTTACTCCTTTTGTGACAAGATTTACAGTTGCTTTTTCTTGTGAATGTTACAGTTTGTTCTGTTGAATCTTTCGCTTTTTCTTCAGTTGCTGTATCTGATTCTTTCTTCACATATGAAATCACACGTTTAGCAGTTGTGTTCAAATCAGACTCAGCCAAACCTTCTGGCCATTTCAAATCTGGATTTTCACCATTTGGATCTACTGGGCTGTCTTTTTCATGAGGTGTTGAAGATGGAATTTCAATGATTCTAGGTTTAACCACAATTTTGAATGTTTGAGAAGGTGCTGGCGTACCATCTTGTGCATTGATATCTTCCTTGTCATCAAATGTTGGGTGATGATTATCTTGAATATGGTATTCATCACTTTCTACTTCATAACCTTGATTTTTTAAGTTCTTTGATTTTGTTTTCAATATCTGTACTTGATGGTAATTCTGAACCAGATTTACCTGTTAAATCAAAGCTAGAAACCACTTCATTTGCGACTCCATCGACTTTCTTCTCAATCACTACTTTAGCTGTTTGAGTAGACGGTGTGTAAGTAATTGGTGATTCTCCAAACTTATCAGTCGGAGTAAATCCATCTGGTACCTTGTAACCTTGAGTTGGATCATTAGGATTTTTTTCGGTGTTAATTCTTGACCGTTATATACTGGAGTATAGCCTGGAACATATGGAATCGTTATTGTACTAAAATCACCTGGAACCGTTGGATCAGTCGGGTTATTTGGATAAGGAATTTTATCTTGAGCACCATTTGGTTTCTTACCTTCAGGATATTTAGGACTAAATGAACCAATTTCTTTATAAAGAACTTTAGTAACATCTGGAGTAACTGTTCCATCTGCTCCGGGGAACTGGAGCTTCTTTTTTTCAGCCACTGTTTTATCAGTCGCATTTACTAATAAATAGTTGTTTTACTACTGGTGATTCAACAGCATTGAATTTACCTTTTTGTTCCGTCAGCCTTAGCATCAGTTAATTTATCAGATTCATTGTAAACTTCCCAATCAGAGTAAGTTACTTCTTTTGTTTCAGGGTTAACTGTTGCTGTACGTTTGTAAGTTACTTTTTTTGTACTTTTTCAGCGTATAGAGGAGTTGCATCTTCTTTGTTTGCATCTTCTTCTTTTAGATACTTAATTGTACGTGTAACTCTTTAACTAAGTCCTCACGAGTAACTCCTGCTGGATATTTACCAAGATTTTCATCTCCTTCTTTTACAGGTGTATCTGCAGTTTTTGGAGATACTGGAGATGTTGTACTTGGGTCTGTTGGATCAGTTGTCACTGTTGGGTCTACTTTAATTAGGTCTAAGACATGAACATTAACAGTTGTTTCTGTTGATTTCTACCTTCACTATCAGTTGATTGAACTTTTACAGTATAATCTCCAACTTTAGTTGTATCTAGATTACCCTGCATCACTTACTGTAATCGTTGGTTTAGTAGAATCAACCCCATCACGATCATCTTCTAAGTCAGTTGCTGATGGTTTCGATTTTTTTCTAAAACTTTATCATTGATCCATTTGTCAGCTTCTTTTTGTTTTTATAAACATATAAATCTTTTTTCTCAACTGCTACTGTTGGAGCTTCGTTTAGAACATTAGCATAAGCTGGATCTGATTCATTACCTGCTTTGTCAAGCACAGTAACTTTGATACGTTTATCAGGATTTGTAGTTTCATTCGCTTCCGTTAAATCTGTACCTGCTGGAACTGGAACAACTAATTTACCATCACGTACTTCAACTTTTGTAGTACCAATATACCAACCATCTTCTTTTTTGTTGAGTGTGATTGGCGTTTTACTATTTGGTAAAGTAACTTTCATTGAAGTTAATCCACCAATAGCCTTTTTCAATCTTATTAACTTCTCAATCGCTTCACTTTCTGTTGAAGTGTGATTGTTATTGTTTTTTATCATTATCAACAACATCCTGTTTTTCTCTTGCTTCGTTCGTTAATCCAGATTCCTCTGTAGGAACAGAAACTAGCAACTCTTTTACTTGACCTTTATCAGTTTTGTCTCCATTAATACTATCTGTATGAACTGGTTCTACAGTAGGAGTAGATGGTTTAGTCGAGTCAATATAAATTGTTTTATTGTAATAATAATCTGGAGTGTCAGTATGTAAAACTCCAGAAACTAACTCACCGTATTTCCTGGTTTTGATTCTGGCTTTTTTTAGGATCTTTTTGGAACATAATCATTAGAAATTAATACATTATTGTGATCTGCATCTTCAGCACCATTCGGTAAATACGTACGAAGTTTAAATGTTGCAGTACCTTTATAATCACTTGTTGTTGTAAAAGGAATTCCATAGGTACGACTTCCATCATTACTTCCTGGTCCAATAAAAAGGACCTGCCCCTGCATTATTTTTGTGAAGTATTCCACTTAATTGTCAATTTTTCTACTTGTAGCATCATATTTAATATTATCTTTATGAATTATTCCTTTATCAAGATAAATCCAATCAGAAGTTGCTTTAGATGGATCTTTTAAATATTCAGGAATATCAACACCTTCAGGAATTGTTATCTCACTAACTGCATGCCCGTAATGAGTATTACCACCAACATTTTTCACAGAGAACTCAAAGGAACCCTTCTGTTGATTTTTTTATAAGTGATTTTTCTCCAAAATTAGTACTACGCTTATTACTAATAACATTTGTTGTTGTTTCTGCTCCAGAAGCTAACGATAAGTTAACACTACCTAGTAGGTATCCATCATCTATCTCTTGTTTATTACTAGTTTTATACTTATCATAGGCTGTACCTTTGTCCCCTGCTTCAATTTCTACTCTAATACGTTTAGTAGTTTTTTTGGGATATCATACATAGCTCTATATTCATTCCATACACGGAAATATCCAGATGAAACATGTTCTTTTTCATTTCCGCCTCCTAAGGCATCTTGAATACTTGAAATTTTTTTCATTTGTATCAGCATCATAAATAGTAATTTTTAGTTTTTTTCACCACTATCAGCTTGCCCTGCAGCACCATAAACAGCTCCACTAGTAACATTTAAAAATTACTCGTGAATTCCCATTAACATTAAACTCTTTCGTTAATTTTTGTACCTTCTTTTTCCTAATTCAAGGTAATATCCTTTAGCCATTTTTCCCTGTAAGAACAGTCCCTTTAGGAGCAAATTTATCTGGTATTTTTATCTACGAGCAACTGATAACATATCTAGCCCATTCGCATAATTTTGTAAATTATTATTAACACCTACTCCAACATTAGAATTTTTCATATTTTCTAGGAATATTTCCGTGCTGATCATAAACTTTACCAGGAAGCGGAGCATACCCTTCTGGTCTATTATCAGCTAAATCTGTTGGAGCTTCAGGTTTAATTGCAGTCACATAATCATTAGTCCCTTCAATTTTTCCAACCATCCAGAGCACCATTTCTTGCCTCTTCTGCAGTAATTGTTTTTTTCTTTCCAATTATAAGTAATCTTTCCAAGTTCTTTAGGACCATCTGGTCCAGCATACTTCACATGACTATGCCATTGATTTTTTAAAGATTCATGCTTTTTCAATTGCACCATCAAAATTAATATCTCCAAACTGATTTTTTTCATTATTAAATACACCATTAGCTGGATTATTTCCTGATCCTAGTTTGTTATTGTTTGTTGGTCCTTCAGAAGCAGGAATAATTGGATTTGCAGTTGTGGCTTCTCTAAACCCACTCTCCCTTTACCAGGAATCTCTTTTTCCGTTTCGTGGATCTTGGTTTTTATTTACTTTATCTTCTTCAGTTGTTTCTGACTTGATACTGTTTAAAAATGCTAAGGCTACTTGAAAGTTGTGTAGCAAGTGCATCTACTTTAGCCTGTGTTTTTTTGTATCATCATTCAAAAAGTTCTTTTGATTTATTAACCAAGTTTTTTTAGCATCATCAATGACTGATTTTGTTTTCTTGTCTTCAGTTAATTGACTCAATCTACTTTCAGCTTTAGTAATTAAATCTTCTAACGATACTGTATTAATAGCAACTTTTTTCAGTCACTACATTTGGAGCTTCAACTTCACTGGCTGGTTTGTCAGTAACAGACTCTTTAACAGAACTCGTTTTTTTGTCCATCGGACGCTTTATCAGTAGTAGATGCTTGTCCGGGAACTTCCTTAGAGAGTTCCGTGGACTTATCATTTAGATTTTTGTGATTTTTGAACTTCTATAGGTTCAGAATTAGTAATTTGTTCAGCCGCTTGACGCTTCCTCCTCCAAGGAAAAAAACAATCCAGTAGCTACAGCCACACTAGCCGCACCAAAACTAACCTTTACGAATACTGTAACGTGTGAATTTCTCCACCTGCGATTGGCGAATATGACGCCCTTTAAAATTAAACATAAATAGTTTCCTCCAATATAATATATATGTTTGACATATGTTGTTTAAATATAAAAACAAGCTTAAACTATAAATAAATATAGTGATAGGTCAACTTTTCTATTTACTATAGTATCAAATAAAAGTCAATATGTCAATCAAATACTTAATATCTATATAATAAATAAAAAGAAGAAACCCTCATTTAGATTTCTTCTTTCACTTCTTTTGTTGCCACATCTTCTCCAAACCATTTTTGGCTGATTTCCTGGAACTTTCCTTCTTGGTATAGTTCAATAAAGGCTTGGTTTAAAGCTTGTAGTAATCTTTTGTCAGCTGGCCTAACTCCTACTGCAAAAGATTCACTTTCAAATCCAGCTGAAAAGACATTATAGTCATTTAATATCCCCTCAGACTGGAGATAGTAATTAGCATACACTCGGTCAATCAACAAGGCATCAATCCGATCATTTTTTTCAAATCAATCAAGGTCTCATTAAAACTCTGGTACTGATTGGCCTTCTGGTCTTTGACACGATTTTTCAGTAAATCTGGCTGGGCTTCAAAGTCTAAATAACCAGAGGAACCGGCTTGGGCTCCCAAGGTCTTATCCTTCATATCCTCGACTGAATGAATTTGCTGGCTTTTCTTAGCAACCAGAACCTGCTGATTTTCCATATATGGAATGCTAAAGTCAAGCTTCTCTCTACGTTCATCAGTAGCAGAATAGCCATTCCAGATGGCGTCAATAGTTCCATTTTGCAGTTCCGTCTCCTTCATATCCCAGTCGATTGGCTGAAATTGAACCTTAAAGCCTAATTTTTCAGAGACAGCTTGCGCTAAGTCAATATCAAATCCTGTATATTGACCATTCTTTTCTTCAAAACCCATGGGTACAAAGGTATTGTCAAAACCAATAGTAATGGTTCCCTGCTCTTGATACTTATCCCAGTTATCCTGCTTTGGATCACTAGCCTTCTGAGTACAGGCCGTTAAAAAGAGACTCAGGAGAGAAACCAAAACTAAAGCAATTTTCTTATTAGTCATCGGCACCTCCTACTTGGGCTCAACCTTGAGAATTTGATCCGCAATATTTTCAGCGAACTGTAAATCGTGGGTAACGACAATCTGCGTCATCCCTAATTCCCTATTTTGCAAGATCAGTTTTTCCACTTCCAAGCGTAATTCTGGATCCAGGGCAGAAGTTGGTTCATCGTAGCCAATGATTTCTGGGTCAATCATCATAGCACGCGCCAAGGCCACCCGCTGCTTTTGTCCACCTGATAGTGAAAATGGATAGGCATCTGCATGTCCTGCCAGTCCCAACTGTTCCAGGAGCCCACGCGCTTTCTTCTCAGCCTCTTCCTGCTTCATTCCCATGGTTTTTACGGGCGATAAGGTCAAATTATCTAGAACTGATAAATGAGGGAACAGTTGAAAATCTTGAAATACAAATCCCAGTAGATTCCTCTTCTCCAGTTCATCCAATTCTAAAGGTTCTCCATTATAAAAGATTTGCCCTGAATCAATGGTTTCAAGACCTGCAAGCATACGCAAGAGAGTTGTCTTACCTCCACCAGAAGGTCCTACGATAGCCAGGATTTGCTTTTCACCAAATCCCTTATTGATATTTCGTAATTCTAACATGGTAACCTCCTATCTATAGTAACTGTACTTCTTCTCAACTTTTTTGGCAAGGATGGTCACAATACCAATCAAAATCAAGTAAATGGCTCCTGCCAAGAACATTGGGACCAGACTAGCATCACGGTTGGCAGCTGTTCGACTCGCCAAGATAAGGTCTGAAATGCCTAGAGCATAGACCAGAGAGGTATCCTTGACCAAACTCATGACTTCATTAAAGACACTAGGAAGAACAATCTTGGTCACTTGGGGCAAGATAATATAGCGTACTGTGGCAAAAGGACTGAACTTCAAGACCTTAGCAGCCTCATATTGACCTTTAGGAATGGTATCAATCCCACCACGGAAGATTTCAGCAAAGTAAGCCGCATAATTCAACACAAAGGCAATGATAGCCGCAGGAAGACGGTCCAAACGAATCCCAATACTTGGCAGCACATAATAGATAAAGATTAATTGCAAGAGCAAGGGTGTGCCTCGCATAATCCAAATATAAATATTAATTAAATGATGGAGGGCTTCCAATGGACTTGCAAGGCAAAGGCAATCAAAACGCCCAAAGGAATAGAAAAAAATCAAGACCAGTGCAAAAACCTGCAAAGTCATGCTTGCACCGCTCAATAAACTTGGTAATATCTCAAACAAATAAGACATACTGCACCTCCTAAAAATAATTGTTCCTATTATAGCATAAATAAACAAAATAACCAAAGAATTTTTGTAAAAAATTCTCTTTAAAAAGAAAAAAACTATATCTATCAAAAATGATTAGACACAGTTTTTAAAAAAATATTCTTACAATCTCTCATACAGTTCTTGCATTTGCACATCATCTGGAACCAGTTTTAAATAAGTTTGTGCATTGACTTTTGCTTCCTCAAAGTAACCTAATTCACGCAAAAGATAGATATAGTGTTCCAGAAACTCTGGATTGTCCTTCAAATCTCCCTACTAATTCTTGGTAAAGCTCATAGGCAGTATCCAAATCGTCCATCTCTTGATAAGAACGAGCAATCATCCACTTGGTCAAAAGATTCTCTGGCTCATTACTTTGTAAGTCTAAAATATCCTCATAGCGTTCCTGCTCCAGATAAATAGTAGCTAGACGGAGTATGATTTCTTCCGTATCCTCAGCATCTTCTTTAGCGGTAAGGAGATAATTTTCTGCACCACTAGCATCATGCAGTTCATAAGAGAATTGTGAAGCAGCTAGCAAGAGGCGAGTTTCAAAGGGATTTTTCTCCAAGCCTTGCTTAGCGATACGCAGGGCTTCTTGAACTTGATGTTCCTTATGTAAGGCCTGACTGTAACCATACTCATATCCTTCAAAATCAGGTGAAATGGTATCAAGTTGCTTAAAGTAGAGGACAGCTTTTTGGTATTCTTCTTGATCAAAGTAAAGACTGGCTAACTCAAAAGCTGTTAGGTCATCGTATTCTAACTCCAGGGCTTTTTCTAAAAACTCTGTGGCCGTTTCAAATTTCCCTAACTGGGCATAGGCAAAGCCAATTCGTTGATAGGTAGAAATGCCTGTTTGCTCATAAATTGAGCGATTATCTAACTGGGCATAGCCTTGAATAGCTTCTTGGTAATTTTCCAACTCACTATCCAACTCTGCCAAGCCAAATATTAAGAGAGGATCCTCTGAGTAGGTCAAAGCCTCCAGCAGTTTCTCACGCGCCACATCTGTCAAACCTTCCAACTGGTAAAGATCTGCCTTAGAAGCAAAGCCGAGACATACCAGTCACTGTCAGCTTGGATTTCCTCAAGATAAGCAAAGGCTTCTTCGATTTGACCATCCTCGCTAGCGATTGTTGCTAGATTAAGATGAAGCTCTGGGAAATCCTCTACGATTTTCAGGTAAATTTCCTTGGCCTGAGGATAGAAACCAATTCCTTCAAGATAAGTTGCTAACTCATACAGAAGGTCACTTGGATCATTTTCTAAAGCTTCGGCGAAATAGTGCTCTGCCTTGGCTAAATCTTGCTCTTCCAAAGCATGTAACATCTGTTGACTATTGTTCACTCTTGACTTCCTCGCCCTCTTCTTCATATAGGCCACTGACTACCTTGTACCATTCGAAAAATGGCTGAAATGACAACTTTAGCAGAAGCATAAACCGGAATACCAAGTAAAACTCCCCAGATACCAAACATGGATCCTGAAGTTAACAAAACAAAGAGAACATTAATAGGATGGATGTTTAATTGACTTCCCAAAATCAATGGAGAGACAAAACGGCCTTCAATAGTTTGTTCTACAATAAAGACAATCACTACTTTTAAAAAGCATGACTGGCCCAGCAATCAAGCCCAATACTAGGGCAGGAAGCATGGCTAAGAAACTACCCAAGATAAAGGAACCAGATTTAAAATACCAGCAGTAACACCCAACGTAACTGCATAGCGTAGACCAATGATCTTGAAAGAAAGATCATAAACATTACCGCAACAATAATAGCTACTGTTACTTGCCCTCGAACATAGTTAGACAACTGCTGATTCACATCTGATAAAACTTGTCCAACAGGTTCTTTCAATTTCGTTGGCATGAATTGGGTCAAATAGTGACGTAGTCCTTTTTCCCATCACGTAAGAGATAAAAGAGCATGAAAGGAACGATAATCAAGGCAACAATCACTTGAGAAGCCCCGCTAATAAAGGCGCTCACCCAGTTGACTGCCTGAGAAGAAACCTTACTTGCCCAAACTGTAGCCTGACTTGAGAAGTTTGTCAAAACTTGCTCTAACTGAGGCCTGAAATCATCTGGTAAACGCTTAGTGACCAAATCGTCAATAACCCTGTCAGCATCTTCGAGGTAGATTGGTACATTTCTTGCAAATGTTAAAACTTGACGTTGCAGATTTGGAATCGCTACTGCCAAGCCCCAAATAATAAAGATAGCGATGATGACAAAGACAATAGTGATAGCTATAACACGATTAATCTTATGTTTCTCCATCCAATCAACAATGGGATTCAGTAAATAGTATAGTAAACCAGATAGAATGACTGGCAACATCACAACTGCCAAAAAGTCTAAAACAGGTGAAAATAAAAAACTAATCTTACTTAAAATAAAAAGATTGAGTCCCAATAATAAGGTTACCAAAAATACCGTAATGGCCTTGTTATCCAAAAACCACTTAAAAAACCAAGATAGGCTAAAATGTTTCTCTTTTTGCTCCATAAATACTTCCTTTCTATTGTTCTCTCATTATACCATTTTTAGAATCAAAATAACTCTTTTTTAAAGTGCTTACATGGAGACAGCAACATAAAAAATCTCCTCAAAAGAGGAGATTCGATTAGTCTTGAATATGACGGTCTAAGTTCTTCTGATAATCAGCATTGGATTTGGCTTTTTCATCAGCAAATTTCTTGCGGAACTCATCCATTTCTTTAGTAGTGACAATCTTATCTTGGATTTTCAGATACTTGTAGCTATTTTCACTAGTCTTGTCACCTACCCAGCCACCGGCACCACTGCCAGGAACCATTTCTTCGTCACTAGCATTTGAGCACCATCAGAGTATACTGGAATAACAAGTGCACTATCTGACAACCAAGCTTGGGCCTTAGAATATTTGGAATAACGTTTTTGAAGGTCTGTTTTCTCACTATTTGCATCATCAATCAGTTCTTTGTATTTATCCAATCCAACTGTTTTAATAACTGGATTGTCTGTTCCTGGTGCCACACCAAGAGAACCAAGGAGACTTTGGACCTGAAGTTGGATCAAATACATCTAGATAAGTCGATGGATCTGCAAAGTCTAGAGTCCAACCACTGACTGCATTAATATCCCAGTCAGTATTTGCATTGGAAGTAGCTAGAGTAGTCATACTTCCCAATTCGTCATCAGAAACTTGTTGAATATCAACAACTACATTGTCAGAGCCTAAGGCTTCCTCAATGGATTGTTTATAAGACTGAACCTGACGAATAAAATCTGGATTTGATGAAGAAATTGGCAAATCTAAATGAATTGGGAACTGTACTCCATCAGCTTGAAGAGTTTTCTTAGCAGCTTCAAACTTAGCCTTAGCCTTGTCTACATTATGAAGTGAATCTTGGGCATCATCAAGACTGACATCTTTCCAGACATTATCCAATTTATCCAATTCTGTCTTAGTAACTTGACCAAATGTTTGATCTCCTACTTGAACAAATGTTGGAGGAGTGAAACTTGTCCGTAACTTACGAGGTCCTACTTCATCACCAAATACTTGAGAGATCCCTGCTTTACGATCTACCGCAAAAGCCAAGGCTTGACGGAAATCTTTGTTTAACAAGGCTTTCTTAGTAGAAGTTTTTTCTGCATCACTTGTTTTAGCAGTGTGATTGTAATTTACACGGTCGATATTGGTTGAGATATAAAAAACTCCTCCACGCTGTTGACCATACACAATATTATCCTTGTATTTTTCTTTTAGACGTTCATAGTTAGCAGAGTTTTTAAAGAGTGGTGCAGCTGGATAGTGTCCCTCATCAAAACCGCGTCCTAGAGAGTCTGCATCTTGACCATCAAAGAAGGATAACTTGATATCATCAATAAAGACATTTTGTTTATCCCAGTAGTTTTGATTTTTGGTCATTTCGATAGAAGACTTAGATGTAAGACCTTTGAGGAGATAAGGCCCATTGTATAGAATGCTCGTTACATCCGTTGGTTTACCAAAGTCATCTCCTTTAGAAGCTAAAAAGTCTTCATTAACTGGTGCAAGGACTCCCATTGTTGTTTTTGAATTCCAGAAAGATTCTGGATGATTCAAAGTATAGACTACAGTATAATCGTCAGTTGCTTTTACCCCAACACTAGAAAAATCTGTTGTTTTCCCATTTACATAGTCATCCAATCCTTTGATAGAATCCTGTACGAGATAAAGAGCCTGTGATTTCTTATCTGCTGCGTGTTTCAGACCAGTCACAAAGTCTTGAGCCTTGACATCACCATACTCTTCCCCCTCATTGGTATACCATTTGATACCCTGACGGATTTTATAGGTATAGGTCAAACCATCTTTGGAAACAGTCCAATCTTCTGCAACTGATGGAACAAGATTCCCATATTGGTCATTTTCAAGCAAACCGTCAATAACGTTACCTGTGACCTGTTTAGTGCTGACATTTCCAGAAACTGTATAATCCAGAGTCGAAGGATCTGATGAAAATACATAGGCATAAGTAACTGGTTTATTTGCTTCTTTATTAACATTACCAGATGAACACGCGGCTAGGACAGCTGCCGAGAGTACAGCAACTCCTGCTGCTAAGAAAACATGTTTTTTCATAAACAAACTCCTTTGCAATTTGTATAGGGATTATTATAGCACTTTTCAAAAAGGAAATCAATACAAAAACAAGTTAAATTTAATATTTTATTATGTTTAATTATGTGTTATAGAATTCCTCCAACTACAATTTTTGTGATATAATAGTCATATCTTTATTATAGAGGTAAAGTTATGAAAGAAACTGTTTATTTTGGAACTTATACACGTCGTACTTCTCAAGGGATTTACAAGGCAGACTTTGATACAGAAACTGGTCAGCTTTCAAATCTAGAACTTTTTGCTACTGAGCCAAGCCCAACCTACCTTGCCTTTGACCAGCACCAACATTTATACACTGTTGGTAGTCAAGACGATAAGGGGGGAATTGCAGCCCTATCAAACTAATGGTACCTTATTAAATCACGTCGTTGAAGAGGGAGCCCCCCACTGTTATGTTGCCGTTGATGAAGAGCGTGATTTGGTTTACGCGGCAAACTACCACAAGGGACAGGTCCTTGTTTATAAACGTCAGGAAGATGGTCGTCTTCTACTTAGTGATGTTGATCAACACAGTGGCCAAGGTCCACATGAAAATCAAGCTTCTCCACATGTTCACTATACAGATTTAACACCTGACCACTATCTAGTGACCTGCGACTTGGGTACTGACCAAGTAATTACTTAAGATCTTGATTCAGAAGGAAAATTATCTAAGCTCTATACCTATCATAGCCAGCGAGAGCAGGCTCACGCCATATTATTTTTCCATAACCATTATAAAAATCGCTTATCTCATTTGTGAACTCAATAGCACTATCGAGGTTCTAATCTACGATGGTGTTGGCGAATTTGAACGCATGCAAGTCATTTCAACTCTACCAGACGGTTATGAAGGCTTTAATGGTACTGCTGCTATTCGTCTCTCTAAAGATGGTAAATACCTCTACGCTTCTAACCGTGGTCATGATTCTATCGCAGTATATACAATTCTTGCGGACGGTAGCTTAGAGTTGTTAGAAATCGTTCCGACACATGGTCAGACTCCACGTGATTTTGATTTGACACCGGATCAAGAATTTGTCATTGCTGTCCATCAGGACTCTGACAATGCAACTGTCTTTAAACGCAATTCTGAAACTGGACGTCTAGCAGAACTTTCTAATGACTTCCATGTCCCAGAAGCAGTCTGCATCAGTTTTGCCCCTTAAGAAAACATAAAAAATGAACTTGGTAACTCAAGTTCATTTTTTTCTTATAGTCTTTTTCCGACATTAATACGGTTAATGGCACGTTGCAGTGCAATCTTCGCACGACGTTCTTGGTCAATCAAGTGTTTGTCTTGTGCTTCTTCAATTTCACGCTCTGCTCGAAGTTTGGCACGTTCTGCACGACTAACGTCGATATCACGAGCCCGTTCTGCAGAGTCAGCAACGATTGTGATAACACCATTAGCAACTTCGATAACGCCTCCGTTTACTGCAATCCAGTTCACGTGATTTTCATCATCTACACGTTTAACCTTTACCTCATCAACTGCTAAAACTGCAATCATATTTTCATGTCGTGGCAAGATCCCCATCTCACCATCCAGAGTTCGAACCGATACATAGCTGGCATGGTGATCATAGACGAGACCATCTGGTGTCACGATCTGGACAGTTAACTGAGTCCATAGATCACCTCTTAAAATCCCATTTTTTTCAGCTTTTGCAATCACATCTTCGATAGAACCTACACCGCGGAAGGCATCTTCTGGCAAGTGGTCGTGTTTACCATCAAGGATTTCCTTAAAGCCACGAACAGTTTCAGCAACTGGAACATAAGAACCGGGTTGACCAGTAAATTGTTCCGCAACGTTGAAGTTTTTGTGACAAGAAGAACTGGATACGACGGGCACGAGCAACCAAGGTCTTTTCTTCATCAGAAAGCTCATCCATACCAAGGATAGCAATGATATCTTGCAATTCATGGTAGCGTTGAAGAACGCGTTTTACTTCTGCAGCAACTGCATAGTGCTCTTCTCCAACAATTTCAGGTGCCAAGGCACGTGAGCTTGAAGCAAGTGGGTCAACGGCTGGGTAGATACCCAATTGTACCAACTTACGTTCCAAGTTAGTTGTTGAGTCCAAGTGAGCGAAGGCTGTTGCTGGCGCTGGGTCAGTATAGTCATCCGCTGGCACATAGATAGCCTGGATAGAGGTTACAGAACCCTTTTTAGTTGATGTAATACGCTCTTGCAATTGACCCATTTCCGTAGCAAGTGTTGGTTGGTAACCAACGGCTGATGGCATACGACCCAAAAGGGCAGATACTTCTGAACCAGCCTGAGTGAAACGGAAGATATTATCGATAAAGAGAAGCACGTCTTGGCCTTCTACATCACGGAAGTATTCAGCAATTGTCAAACCAGTAAGGGCAACACGCATACGTGCTCCTGGTGGCTCATTCATCTGACCAAATACCATGGCTGTTTTCTCGATAACGCCTGATTCTTTCATTTCCCAGTAAAGGTCATTACCCTCACGAGTACGTTCCCCAACACCGGTAAATACTGAAATACCACCGTGTTCTTGGGCAATGTTGTGAATCAATTCTTGAATCAAGACAGTTTTACCAACTCCGGCACCACCGAAAAGTCCAACCTTACCACCTTTAAGGTAAGGGGCAAGAAGGTCGATAACCTTAATCCCTGTTTCAAGGATTTCAGAAGAGGTAGACAACTCATCAAAAGTTGGAGCTTTTTTATGAATTGGCTGACGCTCTGCATCTTCTGTAAAAGGAGCTTCCAAGTCAATGGTATCTCCCAAAACATTGAAGACACGTCCCAAAGTTTCTTTACCTACTGGTACAGAGATTGGACGACCTGTGTCCAATACTTCCATTCCACGAGTCAAACCATCTGTTGATTCCATGGCGATAGTACGGACCATACCATCTCCCAACTCCAAGGCTACTTCAAGGACGATTTTTGTTTTTCTTTCGTCATTTTTGTAGACGACAAGTGCATTGTTAATCTCAGGAAGTTTTTCCCCTGCTGCAAACAAGACGTCTACAACGGGACCGATAACCTGAGCAATTTTACCTGAACTCATCTCCTTCTCCTATTCTATATAAGATACTGTCGGTTCCTAGCTCAACTAGGTCCTAAGTTCATTTTCATACGAGCTGGACTAGAGCCTATTCTAAGGCACTAGCTCCTGCTACGATTTCTGTAATTTCTTGTGTAATCGCCGCCTGTCTGGCACGGTTATACTGAATTGTCAAATCATTGATGACTTTCTTAGCATTATCTGTCGCTGTTTGCATAGCTGTCATACCTGCAGCATTTTCAGCTGTCTTAGCATCGATAATAGCACCGTAAATCATACTTTCTGCAAATTGAGGCAACAACTGCTCCAAAATTTCTTCTCGGCTAGTTTCCAATTCAAAGGTCAAGCTGTAACTATCATCTGCTTCATTTGGATCCAAGTCAACAATTGGAAGCATTTGTTCCACACGCATTTGACTGGTTAGCGTATTGACATGGTGGTTATAGCAGACATAGAGTTCATCAAAAAGTTCATTTTGGTACATTTCAACAGTTTTTGAAATAATCTTACGAACTTCATCAAAGCTTGGTTGATCTGCCAAGCCACGTAGTTCATAAAGTGGTTGAATACCACGAGCTTTAAAGAAATCAGCTCCCATTCCACCAATACAGATCATTTCAAAACCTTTACCGTCTGGATGGTATTCTTCTTTCAGCTCCATAACGGCTTTCAGAATAGAAGAATTATAACCTCCAACCAAACCTCGGTCTGATGTAATGACGATATAGCCTGTCTTCTTAACTGGACGGCTAATCAACATCGGATTGGTTGAACCACCAGCTCCATTCCCATGAAGAATATCCGTCAAAAGTTTACGAACTTTCTGAGCATAAACTTGGAAGTTGCGAGCAGCTTCTTCAGAACGACCTAGCTTAGCAGCTGATACCATCTGCATGGCATTAGTGATTTGACTCGTATTTTTTGTTGAGGCGATTTTTGTTTTAATATCATTTAGAGATACTGCCATCTGACACCTCTATTCTTATTGGAAGCTGGTTTGATTGAGAAACTCTGTAATCGCAGCATCCAAGACTGCTTCTTCTGGCAAGTCTTTTGTATCACGAATGGTTTCCAAAATCTCTGGATGTTGAGCATCAAAGAAGGCATGGAACTCTTCCTCGAAACGAACAATATCATCTACTGGAACAGTATCCAAGAAACCATGTGTCAAAGCATAGAGAATGGTTACTTGTTTCTCAACAGGTAATGGTTTGTGAACAGGTTGTTTCAAAACTTCCACTGTACGACGTCCACGGTTCAACTTAGCCTGTGTTGCCGCATCCAAGTCAGAACCAAACTTAGTGAAGGCTTCCAACTCACGGTATGAAGCAAGGTCGATACGAAGTGTACCAGCAACCTTCTTCATAGCTTTGATTTGTGCAGAACCACCTACACGAGATACAGATGAACCCGCATCGATGGCTGGACGAATACCCGCATTGAAGAGACCATCACCAAGGAAGATTTGTCCATCAGTGATTGAAATCACGTTGGTTGCGATATAGGCAGAGATATCTCCTGCTTGTGTCTCGATAAATGGTAGGGCTGTAATTGATCCACCACCAAGTTCATCAGAAACTTTAGCTGAGCGCTCAAGCAAACGGCTGTGAAGATAGAAAACATCCCCTGGGAAGGCTTCACGACCTGGAGGACGACGAAGCAAGAGTGACAGTTCACGATAAGCTACCGCTTGTTTTGATAAATCATCATAAACAATCAAAACATGTTTCCCTTGGTACATAAATTCTTCTGCCATAGCAACCCCAGCATAAGGAGCTAGGAAGAGCAATGGAGATGGTTGTGAAGCAGAGGCTGTCACAACGATTGTGTAATCCAAGGCACCGTACTGACGTAGTGTTTCTACTTGCGTACGAACTGTTGATTCTTTTTGTCCAATCGCAACATAGATACAGATCATATCTTGACCTTTTTGGTTCAAGATTGTATCAATCGCAATGGTTGTTTTCCCTGTCTGACGGTCACCGATAATCAACTCACGTTGACCACGACCAATCGGTACAAGGGCGTCAATAGCTTTCAAACCAGTTTGCAATGGTTCTGATACAGACTTACGTTGCATAACACCAGGAGCTTGCGCTTCTACTGGACGAGTTTTATCAGTGTGGATTTCTCCAAGACCGTCAACTGGACGACCAAGCGGATCCACAACACGACCAATCAGACTTTCACCTACTGGGACTTCCATGATTTTCCCTGTACGGCGGATTGTATCGCCTTCACGGATATCTGTAAAGTCACCTAGGATGATAATACCAACGTCTGTTGACTCCAAGTTTTGAGCCATACCATAAGAGCCGTTTTCAAAAATCAACAACTCTCCACTCATGGCATTTTCAAGGCCGTGAGCACGCGTGATACCGTCCCCGATATAGGTTACAACACCTGTTTCAGTCACATCAAAATTGGGTTTGAAATTTTCAATTTGTTGCTTAATTAAAGCGCTGATTTCTTGTGCGTTAATTGCCAAAAGAACACCACTTTCTATTTCAAATTTTCTTTAACAACTTTAAGTTGTTGTTTAATACTCACATCAATTGTCTTGTGATTGGCAAAAATGACAAAACCACCAATAAGACTTTCATCGATTTGTTCTTTTACACTCCTTACTTTAAGAGACATTTTTTTCTCAATCAAAGGGAGCAAGCGACTCTTCTGTTCATCAGTTAAAGGATGAGCTGAAGTAATCGTCACTTCAAATCGATTTGTTTCTTTTTCAAGTCGGTTCAAGCAATCTACAAGAATATCATAAAAAAGATTTGCTCTGTGATTGTAGATAAGAACCTGGATAAAGTTTTGCAATAAAGATGACACTGAATCTTGGAAGAACGCAATCGTTTTTTCCTTGTCAGACTCGTCTACTGCCACTTTTTTTAAAAAAGAAGGTAAGCCTGTTTCTTCAGCAACTTGCTTGATTTGAGCTAAGTCTGAAAAGATACGGTCTTCTTCTCCTTTTTCTAAAACCAATTGGACAAAAGGCATGCTGTATTTTTCAATTACCTTTACTGTTTTCTTGTCCATTAAGCTTCTCCTAACTGATCGATATACTGATCAATGAGTTCTTTATGGGCATGACCGTCAAGGTTTTGTGAGATGATTTTACCAGCCAAGCTGATTGTCAAATCTGCTACCTCACCCTTAACGCTTTGTAAAGCTTCAGCTTTATTTTGAGCAATTTCTTGGTTCGCTTTTTCTTTCAAGCGTCCTGCTTCTAGCTTAGCATCTGCTAAAATACTAGCTTTGCTTTTCTCAGCTGTTTCTTTCGCATTCTCAATGATTGTCTTAGCTTCTTTACGGCTACCAGCCAATTCATCTTCGCGTTTTTGAGCCAATACTTCTGCTTTTTGACGTGCTTGTTCAGCTCCGTCAATATCTGCTGCAATTTTTTCTGCTCTTTGTTCGAAAATGCTAGCCAAATTTGACCAAGCGTATTTCTTAACCAAGACTAGCAAGAGAATAAAGGAACCAGCGATTAGTATAAAATCACCAAGTAATTCACCTACTGTTACATTCATAAACTACTCCTTTCTATTCTTCATCATTAATTTTATTTCCTAGGTACATTGAAGATAACAATGTAAATACATATGCTTGTACACAAGAAATAAAAACAGAAAATGCAGTCCAGATTAGATTTGTTCCAAAAGCAATAGGATACCAATAGAAGGCCTGATGAGAAAGTAGGACTAACATACTTGCCATCACTTCCCCTGCAAAGATATTACCAAAGACCCGCAATGCAAGTGAAAGGAGATTGGTAACTTCTTCTAAAGAGATTCATTGGTGTCATAAAACACAGTGTTACAAATGCTTTTAAATACTTTTTGATTCCACGACGACGAATTCCTTCTACGTGGGTCATTAAGATAATTGTAAAAGACAAGACCAAGTCAAATGACAAATTTGCTGTTGGTGAGGTCCAAAGATTTACACCATCTGTAGTCTGAATTCTAGCCATTAAGCCAATATTATTTGCAATGGCCATAAATAGGAATAAACAGAAATAAAAGAGTGAATAATCCTTTATCATTGGACCAAGGTTTGATTTTGTAAATCCAACAACAAAATCAAATAAATACTCTAATACATTTTGTTTTCCTGTGGGTCTCAAAGTCATATTTCGAGTTGCCCAATAAATAAAGCCAAAAATAAGTGCTACAGTCAACAAAGTCAAAACTACTATGGTTAAATTAAAGGTACAGGACCAATATTGATGGTTGGATTAATACTTTCTTCCATCTAAAATCCTCCCTTTTTCAATTTATACTTCTTTTATTTGATGATAAATGAAAAGACAAGAGTAACGAAGAAAGTACCTTCAATAAAGGCAACCCCTAGGATCATCAAACTACGTAGTTCTGAGATGATATCTGGTTGGCGAGCAACTGATTTTCAACAAACCGTTCATCAACATACCCTCACCAAGAGATACACCCATACAGGCAAGACATAGACCGAAAAATGTTAAATTCATGACGAATTCTCCTTTTAATTAAAATTTACTTACTTAGTTTAGTCCTAAAAATTGGATTTGTCAACTTTTTACTAACATTGAAAGCGTTTAATGAAATTTATTTACAATTTTTACTATTTTTTTGAGTCTATTATATAGAAAACTTTGGAAAAAAATTGTAATAAATCCGTCCATTATCTAGACCTTTCTGAAAAATAATGAAAAATCCGAGATGAAATCTCGGATGGAATTTAATATATTTTTCTTTAAACTAATGCTCTTTTAGTAAGAAGAATTAAAGGGAAATCTTTAGTTTCCTACATGTTTATTAAGCTCGAACTGTGACGCTGGTTCCATCTTCTTTATAAAGATTGATAAGACCTTCTTTGAGCGCACGAACCATATCTCCTGCTTGAACGGGTTGTGGGACTTTGATTGTCAAGAGTTCCATTGGATTTGGTGCGCGGTCAATTTTATTGCCTTTGGCATCGTGCAAATCTTCGATATAAGTTTCAAAATGACGGAAACCTGGGCCATAAAACTCTACTTGGTCACCTTCATTAATCACGTTCCGTTGACGAATGGTTGCTGTTTGAGTTGCGTCATCATAAGCAACCACTTCAGCAACAAACTTGTACTCAGGAATTTTTACGACGAGCACCAAACAACTGCTCATTTTCAGATGGTGTACCATAGTAGAAACCTGTTGCCAATTCTCGTTGGGCAACCTTCCACATCTCGTCCACTAAGTCTTGTTTGATCGCTTCAAACTTTTCAGGACTTTCTAGATAAGCATCAACAGCAGCCTTGTAGCAGTTTGTTACTGTGGATACGTAGTGAATAGACTTCATACGTCCCTTCGATTTTTGAGACTGTCTACACCATTTTTCAATCATATCTGGAATATGGTCAATCATAGACATATCAACGGCTGACATTGAAAATTCTTCAGGAATTTCACCTTTGAGGCTCTTGCGTTCTTGGCCAAAATGGCATATCGTAGAGGTCATATTTCCAACGACAAGACTGAGAACAACCCCACGGTTAGCATCACGCATACTCATGTGGTTTGAAAGCGTACAGCGACCCTGAGTAAGAAATACACATAGCTCCATGGACAAAGGCTTCAATCTCAACGTCTGTGCGTTTGCGGATTTCAGCTAATTCTTCCATTGAAACCTCACGCGCCAAAAACGACACGAGTTAAGCCTCAGTTCTTTCCAGAACTCAAGAGTTTCATAGTTAGTCGCACTTGCTTGGGTAGAGAGGTGGATTTCAAGACCAGGCGCCTCAGTCGCTGCAATCATAATCAAGGCTGGATCAGACACGATAACTGCCGCGATTCCGATATCACGTAGTTTACGGAACCACTCACCAGCACCAGCTTCATTTCCTTCGTGCATAACCATATTGGCAGCTACATAGACTTTAGCACCGTACTTAGCCGCAAACTGTACGCCTTCTTCCATCTGTTCGAAAGTAAAGTTTCCGGCACGGCTACGAAGACCATAGGCCTGACCACCGATAAAGACAGCATCCGCTCCATATTGAACAGCTACCTTTAGCTTCTCTAAAGTCCCTGCAGGTGATAAAACCTCAGGACGTTTTAATGTTTTTGTCATGTTTTCTCCTATTTGCAATATAAAAGTTTGACGTTTTTCCTTCTCATTTTATAGTAAATAATCCATAAAATCAAGCCTAGACAGATTGTTTTGACAATTCTAATATTTTAAGCTTTGTATAGTAATTGTTAAAACTATCGAATATAAACCAATTTAACAAGTAGCCAAAAAGTCTAGAAAAGTAAAAACCAGTATCCAAAGATACTGGCTCGTTAAACTACATAAATTAGTCCTTAGATGACTACTCCCACTCAACGGTTGCAGGTGGTTTACTTGTAATGTCGTAGACGATACGGTTAACGTGGTCCACTTCGTTTACGATACGTACTGAGATTTTTTGAAGAACTTCCCATGGAATTTTGGCAAAATCAGCAGTCATACCGTCGATAGAGGTAATGGCACGGATTGCAATCGTGTAGTCATAAGTACGACCGTCACCCATAACACCGACTGAGCGAACGCCTGTGTTAACAGTGAAATATTGCCAGATATCGCGGTCAAGACCAGCTTTTGGCAATTTCCTCACGAAGAATAGCATCTGACTCACGAACTGTTTCTAACTTTTCTTCAGTGATTTCACCCATAACTCGGATAGCAAGTCCCTGGTCACTGGGAATGGTTGGCGCCATACGATATGGTCTGGCATACCAAGCTCTGTACCGAGGGCACGAACTTCGTCTTTATAGAGAGTGTTGAGTGGCTCGATCAATTCAAACTGCATGTCTTCTGGAAGACCACCCACGTTGTGGTGTGACTTGATAGTTTGAGCTGTATCTGTACCAGATTCGATAACGTCTGTGTATAAGGTACCTTGAGCAAGGAATTTCACATCTTTAAGCTTGCTTGCTTCGTCATCAAATACATACACAAATTCGTTACCGATGATTTTTACGTTTTTTTGCTCAGGGTCAGAAACGCCAGCAAGTTTGTCAAGGAAACGTTTAGCAGCGTCTGCTTTGACGATATTCAAACCAAACTTACCACCAAGCATGTCCATAACTTGGTCTGCTTCTCCTTTACGAAGAAGACCGTGGTCTACGAAAATACAGATCAATTGATCGCTAATCGCTTTTTGGAGAAGAACCCCAACGACAGATGAGTCAACCCCACCTGAAAGGCCAAGAAGGACACGTTTATCACCAACAGTTTCACGAATTTTTTGAATCTGCATATCAATGAAGTTATCCATTGACCAATCGCCTTTAGCCTTACAAATGTTAAGAGCAAAGTTACGAAGGATATCATTTCCGTATACAGAATGACGAACTTCTGGGTGGAATTGGATACCGTAAATGTGTTTATCTGGGTTTTCGATGGCTGCGTATGGGCAATCAGCTGATGTACCTGTACGAACAAAGTCAGCAGGAATCTCAGTAACTGCATCACCATGACTCATCAAATACAGTCTGCTCATCAGGTGTTGATTCAAAAAGAGCTGATGGTGTGTGAGTTAGAGTTGATTGACCGTATTCACGATTTCCAGCGTCACCTGCAGGAACAACTTTTCCTCCAAGTTTATGGGTCAATAACTGCATACCGTAACAGATTCCCAAAAATGGAATTCCAAGTTCTAAGATTTCTGGGATCAATATCAAATGAACCATCTTCGTATACAGAGTTTGGACCACCTGAAAGGATGATTCCTACAGGGATTGATTTCACGAACTTCAGCAGCTGAAATTTTTATGGCTCTTTAGTTCTGAAAAACACCAATCTCACGGATACGGCGTGAAATCAGCTGGTTGTATTGGCTACCATAGTCCAATACGATGATTTTTTTCTACATCTTGCAAAATCAGTTGAAATGTTGCTCATCTTTTTTCCTTTCTCAAAAGAAATATCTTTTTCCCAATATTCTATCACAAATAAGGGCGAATTACCAACTAAACAAGGCGAAGTTTGACTTTTTCTTGTTTATTAAGGGTACAATAGAGAAAAAGATAGAAATGAAGTGAAAATATGCTACCAGCTTATATGAAAATCCATGATCAGATTAAAAAGGATATTGACGAGCACCGTTGGGCTATTGGAGAAAGACTTCCCAGTGAACGAGATTTAGCAGAGCAGTTCGAGGTCAGTCGTATGACCCTCCGCCAAGCAATTTCCCTCTTGGTCGAAGAAGGCGTTTCTAGAGCGTCGAGTAGGAAGTGGCACCTTTGTTTCCAGTACACGTGTACAAGAAAAGATGCGAGGGACAACCAGTTTTACTGAAATTGTCAAATCTCAAGGCAAAATTCCCTCTAGCCAGCTCATTTCTTACAGAAAAACCATTCCCAATGAGCAAGAAGTTGCTAAGTTAGGAATTTCTCCAACCGAAAACATTATCCGAATGGAACGTGTTCGCTATGCCGACAAAGTTCCTCTGGTTTATGAAGTTGCTTCTATTCCTGAAAAATTCATTAAGGATTTTAAAAAAGAAGAAATCACCAGTCATTTCTTCCAAACCTTGCAAAAACATGGCTACCGTATTGGTAAATCACAGCAGACTATTTATGCTCGTCTCGCTAAGGAAAAAATTGCCCACTATTTGGAAGTTGAAAAAGGACATGCTATTCTTGGTTTGACTCAGATTTCCTACCTAGAAGATGGAACAGCTTTTGAATACGTAAAAAGTCAGTATGTAGGCGAACGTTTTGAATTTTATCTTGAAAACAATTAATACTCTTCGAAAATCAAATTCAAACCGCGTCAACGTCGCCTTGCCGTATATATGTTACTGACTTCGTCAGCTCTATCTACAACCTCAAAGCAGTGCTTTGAGCAACCTGCGGCTAGTTTCCTATTTTGCTCTTTGATTTTCATTGAGTATAAAATACTACGCAAAAACTCTCTGTCACGGACAAAGAGTCTTTTTTATTTCTCTAACAATAAATCTTTCAAAGAAATCAGAGTTACAGCAAACAATATCATTGCCATGCCAAGAAAATCAATGGGATAAAATTGTTCATTCATAATTAGAAAGGCAAAGAAAACCGCCGAAATTGGCTCAATTGAAGCCAACAAGCTTGACTTGACCGGTCCTATCAGACTGGCTCCTTTAAGGAAAGCTGTATAGGCAAAAACAGTCCCGATAAGGATAATGCCCGCAAAAGCGAGGAGAAAATCAAGACTAGTTGGAATAGTAGCCTCTAGAACTCCTGTAAAAGGAAGGGCGAACAAACCTGCTATGACCATTCCCACACCGATGACCAAGCTGCTCCCCCACTTCTTAATCAAGGCTATTGGCAAAATAATATAAAGTGCGTAAGTCAGAGCAGAAAAGAGACCCCAGAACAAGCCTGTAGGTGTTATGGATAACTGGTCTAACTGTCCATGGGTTGCAATAAGAAAGGTCCCTCCGATAGCTAATATGATAGAAACTATCTCTCCCAGTGTCGGCGCCACCTTATCCTTGATACAGCTATAAATTAAAATTCCGACGGGACAAACATACTGAAGCACCGTCGCTGTCCCTGCATTGGTCTCCTGAATAGCAGACAGATAGGCAAATTGGTTGAGAAAAAGACCAATTAGAGCAAAAATGAGAAGAGATAGCAAACTATTTCTATCCTTTAAGAAGGCCAGCATTTTATCCTTTGCAGTAGCGTAAGCCAAGACCATGAGAATCCCGCCAGCGATTAAAAGTCGTAAGTTAGTTAAAACTAAAGCCGAAATTCCGTGTGCCATCAGGTATTGGCCACTCGTTCCTGACAAACCCCAAGCAATACCAGCCACAACTGTTAATAGAGTCCCTTTTAAACTATTTGACATGTCTCTCCTTACTCTTCTTTACGAATCAAGTCCATCACTTGATTACGGTCTAAAATCCATTGAGCACGCTCATCCTTTTCATAGGTACGATTCGATAGGAAAATAGCCGCTTCTTGCTTCTGACGATTCCACATGATAAAGGTACCTGTATAGCCCGTATGGTCTAGCCAATCTCCTTCCAAATTCCATGCTAAAGAACGCTCCTTATCATCCAAAGGAGAAAAATTTTGACTCAAATCTCTTGCAAAATCATCTGATAAATAGTGTTCTAAAAAGATTTGTAAATCCTTTACAGTCGAAAATAAACCAGCACTACCTGCATGTCTGCCCAAGAGGCGAGCCTTAGGATCATGAACCATACCGGCCTCTACACCTCTAACTGTTGGAACAGCGCGCTCAACAGGACCAAACTGGGTTTCCGTCATTCCCCACGGTTTCCAGACTTGTCCTTGTAAAATCACATCCAGGTCTTGATTAAAAATTCTTTCCAAAATAAAACCCAACAGCAAAAAATGGACATCCGAATAAAGAAAGGCTGGCTGACTTCTTCTATTGAGATGAAACATCGCTTCCTTTAATTCAGAAGCTGTTAAAAGATCACGATTGGGAATAAAAGGATCAAGATCTGTTGCGTGAGTCAAGAGTTGGCGAATAGTGATGTCTGGATAATCACTCTCAGCTAAAAAATCTGTTACCGGTCTGTCAATATCTAATTGACCGTTTTCCCACAAGAAGGTACAAACTGTGCCAACCCCAACAACCTTGCTGACACTGGCTAGATCGTAAACTAGTCCTACCTTAGTCTGTAAGCCATGCTCTGGGTCACTCTGGCCTAGATAGAACTCCGTCCATTGATTGCCCTTAAAATACGCAAAAGAGGCTCCGGGATAAATCCCTGCCTCGATTTGTTCTTCTATTTTTTTTATAATCTTGGTCCACTTCATACTTCTTCAAACCACAATTCAACATTATTTCGATCTTTTCCAAGGAAGAATTTTTCAGACTTAGGAATAAAATATTCGGTAGATTCAAATTTATGACGCAGACTTGCTATGTCTAATTCATTGACCAAGAACTTGAGCATAGATAAGTCCCAAGTAACCGTATTGTCCACAGTCAAATCCTGCCCCTGTGCTGGGATAAAATCAAGGGATGTCCCAATTTCAGATAGTTCCAAGAAACTATCTACATCCGTTGGGAGGTGTAATTCCATAGAAATCTCAAATTTACTCAAAGAAATTGACTTCAACTCTGTTTGAAATTCAGGATTTTCTTCTACTTCTACTAGACTTTCTATCTTATCTTCTGCATGAATCAAAATCAAATCATCTTCTGGTGAAAAAATTTCAAAAGCGTAGCCATTTTGCCCCTTGTATAATCGATGAATCGAATCTGTTTTAGATAAGAGACATTCGATTTCTAAAGGATTCTCCACCTTAACAATCAATCTAGCCAGCTTCTTTCTCCCCTCTACCTTACGAGTACGCATACTTGGAGCTTCTTCTAAAACCAGCTTTTCTAGATCTGTTTGATCACCTAGTGACAGAAAGGCCGACTCTTCTAACAAGGCCTTCATGCCAAGGGTTTCAATATAAAATGTTTCATTTAATTTTCTATTATTAACTTTTAAAGTAGGAATAATCCGTACAATCTGATTTACATTCATAAATTCCTCCACCGCTTTTTTTATTTTATAGGATTTTAGAATTTTTTTACAAGATATTATGCTCAAATTTACCGATTTTTTTCATAAAAAAATTTTCATCTAAAAAAACCGAGGCTTTCCTCGGTTTCAATTTCTTATAGGTAAAGGAATTTGAAGATAGCTACTGCCGCAATTGCTGCTGCGATCGGTGCTACTACTGGTACCCAAGAATACCACCATTTTTGAATCGCCTTTGTGCTCACCAAGAACTGATTTTGGAAGGAAAGCATGAAGGAGACGTGGTCCCAAGTCACGGGCTGGGTTCAAGGCAGGTCCTGTAGGTCCACCAAGTGATGTTACCAAGGCCATAACAAGGAATCCAAGTGCCAAGTGAGCAATTCCAAGACCAGATGTCATAAATGGTGCTACTTGTTCTTTAGCTTGATCAAGCGCTGCTGTTACTTGTTCTTGAGGAATGGTTTGACCTTGAGTAGTTGCTTGTGTAACTTGAGCATTAATAGCTGCTTGTGCTTTTGATACTAGTTCAGCACCAAAGAAGTTTTTAGTTAATCCAAGAGCTGCAAAGAACAGAACAAATGAACCGATAAACTCGTTTACAAAACCGTTAACAGTTGCTGCAAAGCGTGATTCTTTTGTACCTTGATCCAAACTTGAAATTGTTGAGAAAGTACCCAAAAATGTTGTTAGGATTTTTCAGTTTTCAAGTAATATGGACGATGTGTTGCAACAACTAATGCTTGTCCGAAGATTGCTCCCAACACTTGCATAATGATGTAAGGTGCAACTTGAGCCCATGGGAAAAAGACCGCTAACTGCAAGACCTAGAGTGAAGGCTGGGTTGATGTGGTTACCAGATACATTACCAAACATCAAGGCTGGGATCATAACCCCCATACCGTAACCAACAGCGATAACGAGCCAGCCACTTTGGTGACCTTTCGTACCTTTAAGTTCAACGTTGGCAACTGCACCATTTCCAAGAATGATCAAAAGAGCAGTAGCCAAAAATTCAGTGGCATATTTAATTGCCCATGTGAAATCCATTTGATAGATTCTCCTTAAAATTTTTTAGACGATCCTTATTCTATCAATTTTTATATCTTTTAGCAACAGGTTTGCTAAAAGAATATATGAGAAAGCGGTTTTATTTCTCATAAAAAACAAAAGGGTTAAGAAAGTCATTTTCCTTAACCCTTTAGTCCCTTAAGCCTGACGTTGTCCAAAATCTGCAATCATTTGCTCCATTTCTTGTTGACTCGGAGTTGTCAACATATACAGGTAATCTCCTTGAAGTTCCGCAAAGGCCGCTGGCATGATTTTTTTAACCTTGAACTGCTGACTATATTTGGCAAGCAAGTCCTCCTCAGAATAGACATAGTGAACATTTGCACGACGTGATGTAGCCAAACAATACTGAGGTTCAAACTCTGACGCTGGGAACTCTTCTCCTGCGACAATGGCTGCATATCCACGATAGAGGTCCAAGGAATGAGCAAAGTTATAAACATCAATGGTGAAACCACCTGCAGGGCGGTTATTGTACTCGATGGCAATATAATCATCCCTTTCACGGAAAAACTCGATATGGAAGAAACGTTCTTTCATACCAAATTCCTTAACAATCGCTTCACCATATTTACGTAATTTAGGATCCATATCCTTGAGAACGTAATAAGAATTGTCCATCTTATAAATCATGAGATCAAGCGGTGTATAGGCATAGTCAAAGGTTGTTGAAAAGACAATCTTGCCATCCTTGTCCACAAGCCCGTCAAAAGTACAGATTTCACTGGAAGTGACAAATTTCTCAAAGAAATAAACGGTCGAATTGTCCCATTCTTGCTTGAAGTGATTGATATCGTCTTCTGTCTCAAGCTTAAAGGTGGCTGCTGCCCCCACTCCATTATCAGGTTTGGCAATCATCGGAAGGCCGATTTCTTTTACAGCTTGATCGACATTTGCTTCCGTCTTGATAACAGCTCCAGGGACCACAGGAACACCTGCTTTTTTGAAAAGTTTCTTCATTTCAGACTTAAATTTAGTCTTTTTGAGATCCTCTGGTTTAGCACCAAAGACATTGAATTGTTCTCTGAGTGTTGCGTCTAGCTCTAGCCAGTATTCATTGTGGGATTCGATGCGGTCAATTGGGCCATGTTTATAAAAGAGAAAAGCAGCTGCACGCTTGACTTCGTCTACATTTTCAAGATTATCTACACGGAAATACTCGGTCAGGCTATTGCGCAAGGGCTCATCCAATTGCTCGTAAGGTTCTTGGCCAATTCCCAAGACTGTGATGCCTTTATTAGCTAGCTCAATTGTAAACTGTTGAAAATTTTGCGGATAGTAGGGAGAAATAACAAGGTAATTCATAGGTAACTCCTTTTATAAATAGAGATTGCCAAGGAAATAAGGCATTTGTTTGCGCCACCATTCCCAGTCGTGGGCGACATCGTGTCCCCATTCAGCAAACCAGGCTGGAATTTGTTTCTGGTCAAAGGCTTCTTTAAGCTTGTAGAAAGACGGTAGACCGTCTTGTTCCCAGGCTCCAAGCCCCGTACAAAGCACAATCTCTGCCTGACGGTAACGGTCAATAAACCAGCCGTCGTTCTGATTCCAGATATAATCTACTGGCGAGTTTTGGTAAATAGCATCATCGTTGTAGTAATCGCCGACAAAGAAACGTGCGTCGTAAACACCACTAAGAGCTATCACTTTGGTAAAGACATCTGGATGCTGGAGGAAAAAGTTGACAGCATGGTAGGCTCCCATGGAGCAACCTGTCGTCATCATGCCATCAAACCAATCTGTCTTATGCTTGATAAAAGGAATGGCCTCTTCAATCACATAGCGTTCATAGGCACGGTGCATCTCTGCTTGGTCGTGACCATTTTTCCAAGTAGCCAACCAGCTCTCACTGTCCACACTGGATAGGGTAAAGAACTGGACACGGCCTTCCTCTATAAAGGAAGCACAGGCGTCAATCATGCCAAAATCATAGTATTCATTGTGACTGCCACCTGATGAAGCAAAGACCACAACTGGAATCCCAGCATATCCATAACGATTGAGGTACATTTCACGGTTGAGGTGGCCACTCCAGTGGCTAAGGTTTTCAATATGCATTGGCTTTCTCCTTTTCTAACTTACCATTTCTCTGCAAAAAATCTCAGACAGTCTGGTAAATTCTCCGACCAAGGGATTTCACTATGGATGGCACCAGACTGAACTTTCAAGACAAGGTTATCCAGATGAACTCCCCCTGCTATCAAATCATGATAATAGCGAAGCGACGAGTCGATATAGGCTTGTTTGATATTACCAGCCATCAGTGTCTTGTCTGTATCATCCGCTTCTTCTGTTCCCACATAGATAAAGATGCGCTGGTCAGGAGATAGTTTCTGGCGACCGATATAGCGGTTAAAGGATTCTTGGTGCAGCCAGTTTGCAGATGAAAAGACACCTAGACAACCAATTTGGTCTTGGTATTCCAAACCGATAAACTGGGTAATATTGCCACCTAGAGAGGAACCAATCATAGCCGTATGCTGGCGGTCAGCTTTGGTACGGTAGGTCTCATCGATAAAAGGTTTGACCACCTCCATAACAAACTCGGCATACTCCACACCCTTACCACCAAACTGCTGGCTTGGAATAGGAGATTCTTGGAACTTCCAAGCCGCATACTCATTCATCCGCCCCATGCCATCATTGTCAATGGCTACAACAATCATGCGACTAATATCGGGATTTCGTTTGATGGCTGGAATAATCTTCCATGAGTGACCAATAAAGGATTCTTTACTATAAAAGACATTTTGCCCGTCATGAAAGTAAACCACAGGATAGGAACGATCCGTGTCGTTTTCATAATCTTTAGGAAGAAGAACACGTACACGGCGATCCTTACCAGTGTAAGGAACCTTGAGTTTGTGTTCTTTCATTTTTAGATAAAAGTAGGATTGATTCATTGTCAGAAAACTCTCTATATTCAAAATTTTATCTCATTATATCATAAAAATAGAAAAAAAGTCAGTTTTGCTTCCATTTTTGGATTAAAAACTAACTTTTTCATTTATTTTTCTAAATTCTTCTGGCTTTTCTGAATTAGAGCAGATTATCAATCAAGTCATCAACTTCATCTTTTTCAGTTTGAGGTGTAATCTCAGTAATCATAATCCCTGCCACCGCTCGCTCAACTAAGCCCTTAACATCCATCCGCTTTTCATACTGCTCTGCATTTTTAATCTTAGGATTTGTCTTAGGACGGTCAGGTGCAAAAATCGTACAGCAGTCTTCAAAAGGCTGGATAGAAATATCAAAGGTATCGATTGCTTGGGCTATGTCAATGATTTCCAACTTATCCATAGTCACCACAGGACGAATGACTGGAGTACTGGTTACAGCGTTAATAGTCTGCATGCTTTCCAAGGTCTGGCTAGCTACTTGGCCAAGACTTTCCCCATTGATGATAACCAAACCATTTCGTACCTCACGAATACGATCAGTAATCCGCATCATAAAGCGACGAGTTAGAGTCATCAAGTAGGCTTCTGGCGCTTTAGCCTTGATTTCCTCTTGAATCTCTGTGAAAGGTACTTCGATAAACTGGATATTGCCCCCAAACTTGGTCAATTTACGAGTTAAATCTTGGGCTTTCTTGAGGGCACCAGGACTAGTGTAAGGTGGGCTAGCAAAGTGAACTGCCTCAATATCTACCCCTCGTTTAAGAGCTAGATAACCCGCCACAGGTGAATCAATTCCTCCTGATAACATAAGCATGCCTTTACCAGAACTTCCTACAGGTAATCCTCCTGCTCCACGAAAGGTTTCATAGGAAATATAAGCCGCTTCCTCACGAATCTCAACCTGAAGATTAATATCTGGATTTTTCATCTGAGCTTTCACGTTTGGAATAGCCTTGAAAACAGCACTACCAAGAGTTTGGTTGAGTTCACGACTATCAAGTTCAAAGGTGTGATCGCTACGCTTACCAGTGATTTTAAAGGTCATTCCTTCCTTGTAAGTTTCTTTCATAATCTCTTGGACAGCAGACTTAAGAACTTCCACAGACTTTTCAACCTTATAAACGGGAGAGAAGTTTTGAATTCCAAATACTTGTTTAAGCGATTCTGCTACTGCGGTGTAATCAGCTCCATTGAGGTAAGCGTGGGCACGGTCGCGATCTGCCGTTACCTTAACTTGGGGATAGATAGACAAAACGTCTGAAATATTATTACGAAGTTTATTGATGAAACGCATACGATTTTTGTGTTTGGTTGACAATTCTCCATAGCGAATCATAATTTCTGAATACTGCATAAATGCTCCTATCTTACTTTTTCTAGTTTGATTGTAAATTAATTTTTAGCTTGGTCAAAAAAACTGCTCGACTTGACTCATATCATTTTTCAAGGTCTAGGCTTAAACGCACAGCTGACTGGGCCTTGTCCTTCTCCACTCCCATGGCAATCAAAGTGCCTGCAGGTTTTCCAGCCTTGGACGAACAAGCAGAGGTCGTTGAGATGAAAATATCATAGTCTTCAAAGGCGTGAACAATGACCTCACCACGAACACCCTTAATTCCAAAAGTCAGAATATGAGGGGCAAAGTCTTTCTCATCTGAAAAGACAAAAATATCTGGATAGTCCAGAAGGGCTTGACGAATCACTGCCTTCATCTGCCCAGTCTTACTAGTAAAGATATCTAGCTTTTCCATAGATAAACGGAGAGCCTTGGCTGTCGCTGCAATTCCTGCTACATTTTCAGTTGTCGAACGATAATCTCGCTCCTGACCTCCACCTGTCAAGAGAGGCGTAATCTTCTTGCCAGACTTGATATAGACAAAACCAACACCTCGAACCCCGTGGAACTTGTGACTAGAGAAGGTCGCGAAATCCACTCGTTCTGTCAGATACTTTTCAGTCGGAATTTTAGCAAGCGCCTGAACCGCATCAACGTGGAAGGAAATAGTCGGCTTATCTGCTAACAGTTCTGAAATAGCTTGAATAGGTTGGATAGAGCCGATTTCATTGTTAACTGCCATGACAGAAATTAGGATTGTATCAGGTCGTATCAAACCTGCTAGCGCCTCAACATCCACAAATCCTTCCTCATCTACCGGAGCAAAATCCACTTCGAATCCTTGACTTTTCAACCAGAGGGCTGATTCTTTGACTGCTGGATGTTCAATGGCTGATACGATGATGTGCTTGCCAAACTGAGCTTTTTCAAAGGCCACCCCTTAATGACCCAGTTATCTCCTTCTGTTCCACCAGAAGTAAAGAAAATTTCATCACTTTTCTTACCGATTAAATCTGCAATCTGTTGGCGAGAAGCATCTAATATTCGTGTTGCTTGGTCTCCCAAACGATGGAGACTAGATGGATTTCCTAAAATTTTTGAAGCGACCTGCATATAAGTTTCAAGTGCTTCTGGATAAGGCTTGGTCGTCGCCGAATTATCAAAGTAAATCATGTTTTCTCACGCTTTCTAAAATCACTCCCTCTATTGTATCATGAAACGGAGCTTGCGACAAGAAAGGGCAATTCCTCTTTTTTTAAGATTTTTTTAAAGAAATGAGGTATAATAAATTTTAATTAAAGGAGAGAATGCATGTCTAATTATCGTAGAACCTCAAAACCAAAAACAGAACATATCAAAAAGGGCTTTACGGTCTTTCAAAAAACCGTTGCTACTATCGGTAGTATCCTTGGCTTGATTACCGCAAGTATCACGATCATGAACGCCTTGGATAATAACAAAAATACTAAAAAAGAACCTACGACAAGCCAAACGACAACAATTGTCAAAGAAATTCAAAAGGAATCCCCTCAGGAAAACACTAGTCCCAATAAGGAAAATAACACTTCTCAAGAAAAAACACAGCAAGAGGAAACACCAAAAGCTAGCGTCAAGGAAGAGAAAAAAGAAGAGCAGAAAACAGCAACTCAGGATTCCTCTACTCCTACTCCAAGTAAACCTGCCACTGATAATGAAAAACAACCCAATACTCCAACTTCAGAAAATAATACTCAATGAAAATCAAAGAGCAAACTAGGAAGCTAGCCGTAGGCAGTACTTGAGTACGGCAAGGCGAAGCTGACGTGGTTTGAATTTGATTTTCGAAGAGTATAAAAGTAATCAATAGCCAGTAAAATAGCTCCCTCCAAACTTGGAAAGAAGCTATTTTTTTATTGTTGCAATACTTTTCTTGGTTTGGTACCTTCAGCTGGACCAATGACACCTGCCATCTCAAGTTCTTCCATGAGGCGGGTCGCACGGTTAAATCCAACTGATAAACGACGCTGAATCATGGATGCGCTGGCTTTCTGGGTCTCAATGACTAGAGCCTTGGCTTCTTCAAAAAGCGGATCTCCACCAGATTCACCATCTGAAAATTCTCCTTCATTTTCAGAAACCTCACCTGGATCAAAACTCTCATCGTAGTCTGCATCAGCCTGAGCCTTGATGAAGTTTACGATGCGTTCGACATCATCATCCGAGATAAAGGAGCCTTGAAGACGAACTGGATGATTTTCATCAATCGGTTTAAAGAGCATGTCGCCTCGACCAAGCAGTTTTTCCGCTCCATTTTCATCCAAAATCGTACGGGAGTCTGTCCCTGATGAAACCGCAAATGCGACACGAGATGGGACATTGGCCTTGATCAGACCAGAGATGACATCAACGGATGGACGCTGGGTTGCAAGAATCATGTGGATGCCGGCAGCACGCGCCTTCTGTCCAAGACGAATGATGGCATCTTCCACTTCCTTGCTGGCCACCATCATGAGATCAGCCAACTCATCCACAATCACGACAATGAGCGGTAGCGGAATCTGCTTGTAGTCAGACTGGGCATTGAACTCTTCTACCTTGGCATTAAAACCTGCAATATTGCGAACTCCCTACCTTGGCAAAGAGTTCATAACGATTTTTCCATCTCATCCACAACCTTTTGCAAAGCCTTGCTGGCTTTGCGTGGATTGGTCACAACTGGAATCAAGAGGTGGGGAATATCATTGTAAACAGACAACTCAACCATCTTAGGGTCAACCATCATAAATTTAACTTGATCGGGACGAGCTTTCATGAGAATACTGGCGATAATGCCGTTAACAGCTACTGACTTCCCAGAACCCGTTGAACCTGCGACGAGCAAGTGGGGCATTTTAGAAAGGTCAAAAAGCTCTTGCAGTGCCATTAACCGCCTTTCCCTAGAGGAATTTCCAAGAGATTTTTCTGCTTTCGTTTGAGATTGTTCCCATAGTTCGCGGAAAGAAACTGTCGCAATCTCAGAGTTAGGTACCTCAATTCCCACTAAAGATTTCCCTGGGAATAGGTGCTTCGATTCGGACATCCTTAGCAGCCAAGGCTAGAGCGAGGTCATCTGCTAGATTGGAAATGCGGTTGACCCTACACCCTACTGCTGGCTTAACTTCATACTTGGTCACTGATGGCCCAATTTCAGCTCGTTCAACCGTTACCTTGATACCAAAGCTAGCAAAGGTTTCTTCTAGGATTTTTGATATTTTCTCGAACGATTTTTCTTCTCTTTAGACTGATCCTTTTGGGTTTATCTGGGGCAAAGAGTTGTAAGCTTGGAAGTTTGTATTCGAGGGCTTCCTTGGCTGAAAAAAATCGACCTGAACATCTTCATCATCAGAACCATCTTCCTGTTCAGGGAATTCAAGTTCAGCTTGAGGCAGGATGATTTCTGGTTCCACCCACTCTTCTTCTGGAATAGGTGGAACGTCAAGCACAACATCTTCTGTCAAAATTTCACCCTGTTTCCATATCAACAGGAGGCAAATCGAGCAAGCCTTTTCTCAGCCTCTTCTTTTTCTAATCTAGCCTCTTCCTCAGCCTTTTTGGCGAGCTTTTTTTCTTCTTGTTTGACAAAGCGTTCCTCTTTTTCGACGCTCATGCCCTTCCCGCCATTTGGCAAAGCCTCTACTGAAAGAATTCAGCAATATCGTAAACAGACCAAGGACTGATTAGGAGAGCGCCTGCTAAAATCAAGATAGAACCAATAAAGTAAGTGCCGATATTTGAAAAGAGAAAGGCGGTTGGAATATAAAGAGCAACCCCAATCAAGCCCCTCCAGCAAAACTGGTCGTTCGAAAACCAGTCAAATCAGTCACAACCTGAGCCATGGTTCCCTTTTAGAACGGACTTATCCAAACCATATTTCCAAACTAAGTAGGCCTCAAAAATCAAGAGCAAACCTGCAAATATGATGAAAAAGCCAGATAAGAGCCCTTCCTGTTTTCGTATCCACTTGAAAAAGAAGAGATAGATCAAGAGAGCAAATATTGCCAGATAAGCTAGGCTACCCACCAGCAAGCGAATTAAATTGTAAAGGGTGATACCTGCAGCCCCTAATTTGAAGGCTGCGAAAATCAATAAAAGCGCGATTCCCAACGAAATCAACATTCGTTGAATCGCTTCTTTTCTTTCGAGTTCTGCTTTAGACGGTCTCCGTCTTGTTTTACTTGTATTCTTGTTTGCCATTCTTCTATTATACCATATTTCACAGGCACTTCATAAAGAGAAAAAGACTGCACCAAACGGTCCAATCTTTTCATTTTTCTATCTAAGTTTTTATGCTTGTGGTTTGCGTAGGTAACCATAAACCACACCACTTACGATTGCTCCTACTAAGACAGAAACGAGGTAAAGGAGAGCATTTGAAGTAAGGGCGATAACGAAGATTCCTCCGTGTGGCGCCATGAGTTTGATACCAGTAAGACCAACGAGTCCACCTGCTACTGCTGAACCAAGAATGAAGCTTGGGATCGCACGAGCTGGGATCAGCTGCACCAAATGGAATTGCTCCCTCAGTGATAAATGACAAGCCCATGATGATGTTTGTCAAACCAGAGTTGCGTTCTTCCTTAGTAAATTTATCTTTGAAAAGAAGAGTTGCGACAAAGATGGCAAGTGGTGGCACCATTCCTCCAGCCATAACTGCTGCCATAGCCACAGAACCACCTGAAGAAACAGTCGCTGCAAGCGTACCTGTACCAAAGACATAAGCTGCTTTATTGACTGGTCCACCCATGTCAACAGCCATCATTCCACCAAGGACGATACCAAGAAGGACAGCTGAACCTCCTCCAAGACCGCCTAGGAAGTCATTCATAGCAGTGTTGATTGCTGCCATTGGGATATTAACAGCTAGCATGACAAATCCTGTCAAGATTGTTCCAAGAAGTGGCAAGAGAAGGATTGACTTTAGCACCTTCAAGTGAACGAGGAACCTTTAACGTATTTCTTGATAGCAAGGACCAAGGCACCTGCGATAAATCCACCAACAAGGGCACCTAGGAAACCAGATGAGACACCTGCAAGAGTTGAAGTTGCTTCACCACCTGCAGCATAAGGAATTTTACCAAATGCAAAACCTTCTTTGGCAATAGCACCAGCCACGAAACCTGCTACCAAACCTGGTTTTTTTCAGCGATAGAGTAGGCAACATAACCTGCAAAAGACTGGGAGCATCAATCCAAAGGCTGCACCACCAATTTTTCATGAACATAGAAGCTAACTCATGGTAAGAACCAAGATTGCCAAGGTTTTTCATTCGGAACACCCAAAGCACCGTCAATCAAGAAGGCAAGGGCAATCATGATACCACCACCGATAACGAATGGTAACATTTGAGATACACCACTCATCAAGTGTTTGTAGAAGGCCCCACCAAGGCTTTGTTTTTCGTTAGAGGCTGTTGCAGCTTTTGGCTCCATTAGCAGCACGGTAGACTTCAGCATCTCCAGAAAGAGCCAAGTTGATCAACTCTTCTGTCTTGCGGATACCGTCAGCAACTGGACGATTGATCAATGGTTTGCCATCGAAACGATCCATTTCAACGGCCTTGTCTGCCGCAATGATAACAGCTTTAGCCTTGCGGATATCTTCTGCAGTTAGTTGATTACCAACACCGCTAGCACCGTTGGTTTCGACCTTAATTCCAACACCCATTTCAGCAGCCACTTTTTGAAGAGCTTCTTGGGCCATGTAAGTGTGGGCGATACCTGTCGTACAAGCTGTAACAGCTACGATAAAGTCACCAGAGTCATTGGTAGGTGCTTGAACAGGTTCCTCAGTTTTTTTCTGAAGCTTGGTCAAAAAAAGCTCAATGACTTGGTCAGCTGATGTTGCTTGACGAAGTTTGTCAGCAAAATCCATCTTTCATCAAGTATTGAGACAATTCTGCCAAGGCAGCCAAGTGAGTGTCATTGGCACCTTCTGGAGCTGCAATCATAAAGAAGAGGTCAGTTGCTTGTCCATCCAAGCTCTCGTAGTCAACACCCTTGTTTGACTTAGCAAAGAGAACAGTCGCTTCTTTGACAGCAGCGTTTTTGCTGTGAGGCATTGCTATACCGTCACCCAAACCTGTAGAAGTCAGAGCTTCACGCGCCAAAATTCCTTCTTTAAAAGGTTTCAAAATCTGTCACATAACCGTGGTCTGTCAAGCTTTTTAATCATCTCTTCGATGACAGCTGTTTTTTTCAGTTGCCTGCAAATCCAGCAACATGACATCTTTTTCTCAATAGGTCTTGAATTTTTCATCGTTTTTTTCTACCTCAACTTTTTCATATGTTTCTTTAATAAATTCTGCCGTTGCCAAGTCATCTGAGAAGGTGGTTGCCGTTCCACAAGCTACTCCCCATTTGAAGGCTTCTACTGCGTCTTTTGGATTTGACAAAATTCACCTGTAAATCCAGCGACCATAGAATCACCAGCCCCAACTGAATTTTTTTCACGGTTCCCTTGATTGGTTTTAGCGAAGTAAGCTCCCTCAGATGTTACCAGAAGGGCACCGTCACCAGCCATAGAGATAATGACGTTTTTGAGCACCTTTTAGCCAGTAACTCACGAGCGTATTTCTCAATTTCATCTAAACTTTCGAGTTTCACTCCCAAAAGATAGCTCCAAGTTCATGATTGTTTGGTTTAACCAAGAGCGGCTGGTAGTCCAAACTATCAATCAAGGTCTGTCCTTCAAAAGTCACAAACCACTTGCGCACCCGTCTGGCGCGTCAAGGCAATCAAATCCTTGTAGATGACATTGCCTAGATTTTTTTAGCACTTGAACCAGCAAAGACAACTGTATCTTCTGCAGTCAAACTAGATAAAATAGCTTTCAATTCTTCTAACTGAGCTGGTTCGACATTTGGACCCCGTTCCGTTGATTTCTGTCTCTTGGTCTGCTTTTGATCTTGACATTGATACGAGTATCTTCTGCCACTTGGACAAAACGTGTCTCGATTTGCTTCATCAGCCAAAGTATCTGTGATAAATTTACCAGTAAAACCTCCGATAAATCCAGTCGCTGTATTTGGAATATCCCAAAGCGTTTCAAGACACGACTGACATTGATTCCTTTTCCCATCCAGCAAACTTATCATCACTATCCATTCGATTGACACTACCGACTTGGACTTGGTCCAAACGAACGATATAGTCAATGGATGGATTGAGTGTGACTGTATAAATCATACTTCTATTACCTCCGTTTTTCTCCTTAATAGCCTGCAAGAGCTCATGCCCTTTGACTTGTGATAACAATAGCTCGTTTGAGTGGAGCTACCTTAGCAAAGCAAGTTTGTCCAATTTTAGACGAATCCACCAAGACATAGGTCTGTTTGGCATTCTCTAAAATAGCACGCTTCACAGCCCCCTCCTCCATATCAGGAGTCGTATAATAGCCATCGTCCACACCATTCATCCCGATAAAGGCACGGTCAAAGTGCAATTGGTTAATCTGGTTAAGAGCAACGCCCCCGATGCTAGCATCTGTCGCCATCTTGACACTTCCTCCAACCATGACAGTTGGAATTTGCTTTTCAACCAACTGAACAGCATGGTGAATGGAGTTGGTCACGACTGTAACATTTTTATTAACCAATTCATGAATCAAAAAGGCTGTCGTTGTTCCAGCATCGATAAAGATGACATCTTGTTCCTTGATGAGAGAGACTGCTTTCTGAGCCAGCAACTTCTTCTCTTGAAGGTTTTTGACAGATTTTTCTTGAATGGTTTCTTCTTCCTGCAAGGAATGGGGCAATTCTGCTCCACCATGCACGCGACGAAGCTTGTTTTCCGCTTCCAACTCATCCAAGTCTCTTCGAACCGTTGATTCTGACGTTTCTAGCAAACTAACTAATTTCTCTAGAGAAACTACATGATGTTGATTTAACTCCTCTAAAATCAGTTGTTTCCGCTCTGTTTTTAACACTGAATCACCTCCTGTTATCGTTTACACTATTCATTCTATCACACTTTCTTTTAAAGTCAAGCATTTTTTATCATTTTCTTTCAAATTCTATCATTTTTCTTATTTCTAGAATTTTTATTGCAAGATAAGAGGCTTTATGGTAGACTATTTGAGTAAGTATTGGAAGATTACTCAAGAGGCTTAAGAGGCCGTGTTGGAAACGCGGTAGGCGTGTAACAGCGTGCGTGGGTTCGAATCCCATGTCTTCCG
>BNJV01000323.1_pt1 | contig 90325 bp, 98 predicted proteins | sample 8540591 | NCBI WGS metagenome assembly BNJV01 (sample SAMD00202457, study PRJDB9452) | human saliva metagenome | host: Homo sapiens
GCCCAGTCGAAAGCGTATCCGAGCTCCACCTGACCGAGGCCGCCACAGCTCTGCTCTCGCTGCGTGGACCCATCGGCACTGGCGAGGACACGCAGGAATCCTCCAAGCCCACCACGTCGAACACCCCTGAAGCGCCGACCGGCACGCGCCCCGTGGACACAGCCACGGCCTCGTCCCCGACGACCACCGCCTCAGCTGGCCGGGTCATCGTCATGTCCGAACTGATGCTTCGATACGACCGGGCCTCCGAGGAGGACCCCATTCCCGCCGGGAACGAGTGGACCACCCGAAAGGGCGTCTATCTCTCACGCCCATTCACGGTCATGCGGGCGGCCCGCGTCATGGGGGTCGAGGTCATCTCTCTGAGCCCGATCGGGCAGGGCCCGCGCGCCTCGGTCATCACTGATGCACTGGCACGCGAAGGGATCGTCGACGCTGGCCCTCGCATCGCGAGATACGATAGCGGGTTCATATCGCCCATCACCAGAAAGTTCGGACCAGGCGAAACAGAAACAATCACCGGCATGCCACGGGACGCATGGGACGAGGTCATCCGCACCTTGGGCCCCTCCGACGTGCTCTACATCGACGCGGGGATCGAAACCAATCCGCCTGTTCTAGCGGCGGCCGAGCATGCGCTAGCTCACCTCCCCCAGCACGTGCGAGTGATCCAAGACATGTCGGGAGCATTCATCGGTCCGCGTAATGTTCGCAACGATAGCGTACTGACGGTACTGGACCAGCGGTCGGTACAGCCTTTGGGTGAGCGATTCATGTCCGATCGCACCGCCTTCGACGCCTCCCGCGTCCCCCATCAGGCCGCGAGTTTCATCCTGTCCCTCTTCGAGCGCTCCGCGCTCATCAGCACGACGATGTACGAGTCTTTCCTCGCTCGACCGCGACACGCGACGGACAAGGTGAGCAAGCCACGGACCCGTTTCCCAGCCCCCACCGTCGTGTCCACCGACCACGACGGGTCTTACAGCGTCTGGACGGGGGCCCTCGCGGCAACCCTCGCTCAGAGGAACACGATAGAGCGAAGCATCGTCCTTGCGAACTGCGCGGGGGCCTTGGCCTCGACGATGCCCGGTCCGTCCTCGTGCCCCACGCGCGAACAGATCGAGGCCGCGGCTCGCACCCTGACAGAGCGAGACGATGTTGAGCTCGAGCGCCGCACCCACGCCTACGAGGCGCTGGCCTGGGTCGCCGTGGCTGACGCGGTTGCGCTGCCCGTCCGAGGCATGTCCTCCACACAGATTGAGAGACACTACAAGACGCGACGGAGGCTGATGGACGCCGATGCCTCGCACCCCACCATGCCGGGCGCGCCCGCCGGGACGCTCACGGAGATCACGCGCGAGGTCCTGTCGTCATCGTTGGCGCTGCTCTCGGACGATGGTTTCCCACCCGAGGGCGATGCCGGAACACGTACGGGTGACGAGCTCGCAGGCTCTCGCTACGTCCTGCGCGCTATTCCGGTGGGCATCGCGACCGTGACGACAGATCCCGAGGCCTTCGCGGAAGCCGTGTGGCAGGCCTGTGGAAACGAGAACGTCACCGAGCAGGAGTTCCAGGCGGCCGCTCTGGTCGCCGCAGCGGTCTCGTTGGGCATTGACAGGAAACACTACTGGCTCCCAGGCATCGCTTCCTACCTGGAAGAAGCCATCAACTACGTGGCGGCTCTTCCCCCGCGTGGTTCCGCGAGCAGCGATCCTGACGTGCTGCAGGCGGCGCGCAAGGCGCTCGACGTCGTCCGTAGCTTCCGTGACAACATGCACGAGCACCTGCGCGGCTCGATCGGCACGTCCGCGCATCCGACACAGGCAGTTCCTGCTGCCTTCGCCCTCATCGCACGCTATGCCGACGGGTTTTCTCCCTTCAAGTCGGTGTCCCTTGGGGAGACGCAGGTATCATCTCGGCGATTGCCGGATCCATCTTCGGCGCGACCTATGGGGACACACGCTTCTCTGCGCACAACCTTGCCGTGATCGAGAAGGTTTCCCACCCGGCTTTGGCTCCCCTGGCCGAACGCCTCGTCGAACGGCGGGAATGTGTCTCAAAGAAAACGAGGGACGACGACTCCACAGAACCGCATATCCCCAGCGATCATGGAACCACCAACGGCAAGGACCCTGCGGGCCGCGTCGTCCTCATGGGAGCAGATCCTCGTGGACCGTGTATTCACGATGACGACGGAGTTCTACGGAACCTACACCAAGTGGGTGACCGACAAGGGACCCCATGTGGGTGGCGGTTTGAACGCGCTCGTGGCGGCACGCCGCATGGGGGCCGAGGCCATCTCCCTCAGTCCAATCGGCGAGGGCCCCAACGCCTCGCTGATCGAGCAGGCCCTCGCGCGCGAAGGAATCGTCGACGCCGGTCCCCGAGTGGAGGGGGTGGACAACGGCTTCTGCGTTGCTCTGATCGATCGCAGAGCCGAACGTACCTTCATCTCCACAAAGGGAGCCGAGACGATGGCACCCGCGAACGCGTGGGCGGACTTTGCGCGAACCATGACCCCTCATGATGCGCTCTACGTCGACGGTTACCTCATGGATCACCCAGCGAACCGGGAGGCCGCAGAAGCAGCGCTGCGCGCCCTGCCCGAGGGTGTGCGTGTCATCCTGGACGTCTCCCCCGTGATCGGCATCCCGGACGGACTGCCCACCGACGGGGTCATCGTGTCGATGAACCATAGGGAGGCCCAGGAGATCGCTCACCAGAGAGGTGAGGCGAGCGTTCGTGACCATTGCCGTGAGCCTCGCGAAGCGGCGCGTGCGATGGCCAGCCTGCTGCATCGTCCCGTTCTCGTGCGCGCAGGCGCACAGGGCGCCTATGTTTGCATGTCCGCACAGCCGGCAGTGAACACCACCGATGGCGTAACAGCGATACCGACACCGAGGGTTGAGGCAATCGACACGAACGGCGCGGGGGACGCGCACTCCGGTGTCCTGGCGGCCTCCCTCGCGCAGGGTATCCCCATGGAGAGGGCGCTTCTCCTCGCCAACTGCGCGGGCGCTCTGGCGTCGACGGTCGTTGGCCCGGCCTCGTCCCCGACACGTGACCAGATAGAAGCTGCCGCCGACGCGCTGGCCGCACAGGAGGGATGACCGATGGATCTTCGTTTCAACCGGGCCTGCGGGGCAATGGTAGGCCTGACGTTCGGCCACGCGATCGCAGCAGACACAATCGGTGATCCTATCGAGGAATCAACAAGTATCAGCGAACGCATTCTCACGCTGCTCACAGCCGACGATTCCAACGGAAATCCCGTCGAAGCGTCCTTCAGCGGGAGCCGCAGTCGAACGTACGATCTGATCATCTCCGCCATCAAAGCAGGCATTGCGACACCGACCGGCAACCACCAGACATTCTCGAACGCTGTGTGGGACTACTGTGCGCTCTCCGACATAACACGTCAGGAGTTTCAGGGGGCCGCCCTGGTAGCGGCGGCAATCTCTCTGGGCATTGACAGCGCGAACTTCCGCGTCGAGGAAACGCTCATCCGGTCCGTCAACCTTGCGGCCTCCTTGGAGTCGTATGGCTCATGGAGCCCGGAACCAGACGTGCTGGCAACAACGCGCAGAGCTTTGAACGCGGCGTGCGGAATCAACGAGCATGCCAACTCCCCTATCGACCTTTTGGTTGAGCAGATCGGGGCCTCCGCTTCAGCCACTCAGCTCATCCCTCTGGCCTTTGCTCTGGCCTCGCACTATCAGGACAGTCGCCTTCTCTCTGCTCCTCTTCGCCTTGGCTCACAAAAAGCACGCCATTATGGCCCTCATGGGCGCCTTGGTCGGTTCCGTTCGGGGTGCTGATTTCTTTGAACCCTACGGGTCCGCGCGGGTCGACGCCGCCTTTTCAGGGAAATTGACGCACTTCGCAGAACAATACTTCTCAAAGCGCGTACCCTACCCGGACGATGTCCCCGACGCGGATAAGAAGATCTCGTCTTGCGTACCCCCAGCCCGGGCTTCGTTCATCGACTTGGCCTCCTCCCTCCGCTCCCGACAGAGCTCCTTCGAGCCCGTCGCCCCTCCCGCTCCTCTCGGCGCCCTGCGCGGGAGGCCCAAGCCCGGCCGAGTGCTCTTCCTCGGTGAACTCCTCATCGATCACGACATGCTCACCGAGGAATACCCAAACCGCGGTAGTGATGTCTGGGCACGGGACCTGGGACAGTCACCGGGAGGCACCTTCAGCGCACTGGTTGCGGCGCGGCGTATGGGGGTACAGGTCGTCTCGCTGTGCCCGCTCGGACGAGGTCTGAGCGCCGGCTTGATCTCACAGGCCATGGAGCGTGAGGGCATCGTTGACGCCGGTCCCCGCCTCGAAGGAGACGACAATCGATACCGGCTGCGTGCCTCCTCTGAGGACGGCCCGGACCTGAACATTTCGACGAACATCGCTCTGCCTGATCATGCAGCCCGCACGTGGGCAGAAGCTATCGCTGCAATGGGTCCCTCGGACGTACTATTCATCGACGGGGCGCTCCTCGCCGACGAGCGTTACGCACATGCGCTGAGCGAAACCGTGCGGTGGCTCCCTGAGCACGCCCGCGTTGTCTTCGATGCTTCTTCGCACGAGGGATTCGTGCCAGGTCTCCCCCTCGACAACCTCATCATCTCGGTGCGTGCCTCACGATGGGCCTTTGACAGTGCGTTCTTCCAGCATTTCAGAGCAGGGAGACCCTACTCCTCCCCCCTCTATGACCACAGAGCTCCGCTCGAGCAACAGGCCTCAGCCTTGTCGCTGTTGACCGAACGACACGTAGCGGTGCGTGCAGATAGTGGCGAGGTGTGTTTCGCGCGTCCCACGCGTGACGATCAGCGAGTTATCCGACCTGCGCTCACGCGCGTCCCGGCCCCTTCGTTGACATTGAAACAAGCCCTGCAGACCTCAGGGGTCCACTCCGGCACCCTAGCGGCGACCCTCGCGCTCGGCATGCCGCCTGAGCGGGGGATTTTGTTCGCCAATTGCGCGGCCGCCCTGGCGACCCCCACCTCATTGTCCGCGCGAGACGCCATCGAGGCGGCCGCCGACGAATTGCTGGCACGCGACCTGGCCTGAGAAGGAGAGCACACATGGATCCACGACTTCCCTACGCGCTCGGGGCACTGGCCGGCATGGTTCGCGCGGATGCAGCGAATGAGGCAGCGTCCGGCTCGCCGGAGGGCACGGTCTCAGACATGATGCGGTCGGCACTGACCGTCGCCAACCAGCTGCGACGAGGCCCGGGCAGCGTATACGCCATACGTTCGGGTCAATGGAGCGTCCCGGCCGGGAGCACTCGCGACCGACTCTTGTGCGCGGTCCCCATCGGCATCGCGATGTCAACGATCGACCCCGAGGCTTTGGCCGAGACCGTGTGGGTCGCCTGCGGATGTACGAATCGCAACGAATTCCAGTCTGCGGCGCTCCTCGCCGCAGCGGTGTCCCTGCTTATCAATAATCGGAACAACTCCCCCATCACCCCCTGTGCGACGCCGTTGATGTCGTTTCTGCGATGAAGCCACGCGGAGAGCGCCAGGAGGGGACCGATGTCCTACTGCGACCAAGCGTGCCCTCAACGTCGCGGCAAACTCGTACTCTCCTCTCGTCCGAGTGCGAACGGGCACCCTCATGGTCAAGCTCGCCGACATCTCCCCCTCTCACCGGATCATTCCCCTCGCCTTCTTCCGGGCCCTCTATCTCTGGGCGAAGGAATTGCCCCCAGCGTTCCGCGAGGAGAGTGGTGACCCCGCGCTGTACGATGCGGTCTCCGCGGCGTTGACCGGTGTGTGCGATACGCACAGCGCGCTGCGGAACCTCGACGTCATCCCCGTTGCGGGAGTTTCTCACATCGACGTGCTGGGGATCGCCGACCAGCTCCTGACGCTGTCCGTGCACACTCCCCTCGAGTGGATCCGTCGAGCGGCGGGGCTTGCTCCCCGATCGTCCACCGAGGAGCGGGCCGTCCTCTTTCGAGGAACCCGATTCCGATCTCCTCAACCGATACGCCCCCTTTGAGGCCGAAAGCGCGCCCACCCCTCTGGGCGCGGCCCGAGGCGACGCACCCGCTGGACGCGTCGTCTTCATGACCGAGCTTCTGCTCCGATTCGATGGCCATTCCGAGGACGACGTGCCCACCGAGAATGAGTGGGCCACCCGCGAGGATGTCCACCTCGCGCTGCCCTTCACGGCAATGTGCGCCGCCCGCGCCATGGGGGTCGAGGTCGTCTCCCTCAGCCCGATCGGGCAGGGGCCCACGGGCCTCGATCATCGCCGAGGCCTTGGCGCGCGAGGGGATCGTCGACGCTGGACCCCGCGTGGAAGGATGTGACAACGGCTTCCTGTCGCCACCTGTGAAACAGTACGGTGCGAGCATGAGCTCAAGCATGACGGACATGTCCGAAGATGCGTGGGACGAGGCCATTCGCACTCTGGGCCCCTCAGACGTGCTGTACGTCGATGGCGGTATTGAATTTGAATCTAAGGCAGTTCTGGCGGCGTGCGAGCATGCACTCGCCTACTTGCCCGATCATGTGCGCGTCGTCCTCGACGCGTCGCACGGACTCGTCCGTCAGCGTTCTCTTCCCACCGACAACGTCCTGATCATGGTGGGGTATGACTCGGCGGAGCCCCTGTGTCGGAGCATCACGCACGAGAAGCCCGGCGACGATTGCACAAACAATCCTCGATGGGGTGCGAAGAAAGTCCAGAGGGATTTTCATCAATACACGCTGGTCCGAGCACAGACACACGAGTCCTACCTTGCACGCGCGGCGCAGGACAAATATTCATCCGACGGAGAGGTGACTCGATTCCCCGCCCCCACGGTTACCTCCGTTGATGTGCGCGGGGCGCTGCACACCTCCATGGGTGTTATGGCGGCCGCCCTCGCTCAGGGGCAGACACTCGAACGGTGCATCCTTCTGGCGAATTGCGCGGGTGCCCTGGCCTCGACCATGCCCGGCCCGGCCTCGTGCCCGACGCGCAGCCAGATCGAGGCCGCGGCGGATGCCCTCACGGACCAGGGGGATGAGTAGATGAGACGACGCGACCGTGTCTACGCGGCATTGGCAGGAGCATCTCTCGGCGACGCCGCCGGTATGCCCACCCGGGGAATGTCCCCGAGCAGATCAAGGCGACCTACCCGAGGCTCAGGACGCTGGTGGACGCCGATGCCTCGCACCCCACGATGCCAGGCGCACCCGCTGGGACAACCACGGAGGTCACACGCGAGATCCTGGCTGCAGCCTCGGCTCTGCTGGGCGATCCGATGCCTACGCTCGGGGATGAGGCAGAGGAGGGCTCAGGCTCTCGGCTCGCAGGTTCGCGCTATGTGCTGCGCGCTATCGCGGCGGGAATTACAACCTCGACGGCCGATCCCGAGGCCTTCGCGCAGGCCGTATGGGAGGCGTGCGCGAACGAGGCGATAACACGTCAGGAGTTCCAAGCAGCTGCCCTGGTAGCCGCGGCGATCTCCATTGGCCTGGACTCGCCTCAGTCGCGGCCGATGGACGTGCCACCCGTCCTGTGGAAGGCAGTCTCCCTCGTGGCCGACCTGCCCCCGCGGTGGACCTGGCACCCCGGACCGGACGTGGTGGTCGCTACCCGCACGGCCGTCAGCATCGCCGACAACTACAAGTACGACGTCTACGAACGGCTGAACGCGCAAATTGGCACGTCGGCGGACCCAGCACAGTCGGTTCCGGCAGCCTTCGCAATCGTCAGCTTGTGTGCGGACTGGTTTTGCCCCATTCGGCGCGGCGAGCCTCGGCGGAGACACAAGCGTAATCGCGGCAATCGCCGGTTCGATCATTGGCGCTATCCAAGGCTCGAGCGCTCTATCCGTGCGCGACATCGACACGATCGACGCAGTCTTCCACCTGAGACTGGGACCCCTTGCCGAACGCCTGCTCGCGCAACGACCGCCCGCTGCGTACACAGTCGCTGGCACAGACTCCCCCACTCAGAGCCCATCTAGCTCCGCGAGCACTCCTGACTCCTCTCTCGAGACACGTCAGACCCTGTTCGAACCCGAGAACGCACCCGTACCGCTGGTTGGTTCCCGGGGAGAGGTGCTAAAGCGAGGCCGCGTCGTTGTCATGGGACAGATCCTCGTCGAGCACTGTCTGGCAACCCAGATGCTCCCCTGGAAGAACGGGCTCGCGTGGGCGAATGACCAAGGCGTGCACATTGGCGGAATCTTCCCTGCCTTGCTCGCCGCGCGCCGCATGGGGGTTGAGGCGATCTCCCTCAGCCCGATCGGTGAAGGCCCCCGGGCCTCGTCCATCGAATACGCGTTGAAGCGTGCGGGCATCGTCGACGCGGGAGCTCGCGTGACGGGGATGGACAACGCGTATCGCGTGGCCGTGGGTTCAGTGGGCTGGATTGGGCGTATGTCTCCCTGCGTGGTGCCGAAAGCGAGGTTCCGCCGGGCGCGTGGGCGTCAGTCGTTCAGGCGCTGGGCCCCTCAGACGTCCTCTATATCGATTCTTCGCTCATGAGCCTCCCGGCGAATAGAAAGGAAGCCGAGGCGGCTCTGAAAGTCCTGCCTGAACACGTGCGCGTCGTTGTGGACCCCTCCCCGCGTCCTGGTTCCCACACAAGCTGCGCAGCAACAACGTGATCGTCGCACTCACAAAGGAACAGTGTGAACAGATTGGTGGCCCGATCGTCGCAGATCGTTCAGCTTTCGATGCCTGCAAGACAGACCGCGGCGCAGCCCTGTTTCCTATCACAGCTCCTGAAGTGTCAAGCCGCCGTGTACTCCAGCACATGGGACACGCACTATGCGCGCCAATACCTCATGAGCACGGGCGAGCGTGACACTCAGGTCACACATATTCCCGGTCCCGCCGTGCGCAAGATTGATACGAACGGGGCCGCTGCCACCTACGCGGGCACGCTTGCGGCCTTCCTTGCGCAAGGGATCCCTCTGGAGAGGGCGCTGCTTCTCGCCAACTGCGCGGGTGCCCTCGCCTCAACCATGCCGAGGGTGGCTTCGTGCCCGACGCGCGAGGAGATCGAGGCCGCGGCGGATACGCTGGAGGCACACTCGGACGGGGAGTGAGCGCCACCAGGGAGTGAGTGCCGCTCAAACCCGGTTGACCGCCAACTGAACGACCTCATCGGCGTCACATCCATGCAGGTGGGGAGGCTCAATCGTGCGAGATGCATCAAATAATCGACCGATTCGTCTATTTAGCGTCCCCAAAGGGTACACAATCGCACCATGAGGACTAACGACACCCGGGACCACGGCGGAATCGTCGGCGGGGCGCTCACGGTTGCCCTGCTGATCACGCTGGCCGTGCAGAACGCCGTGCCGCCGATGGCGACCGACATGTACTCGGCAGCATTCCCGCAGATCACGGCGGACCTGGCGACGAACTCGACGATGCTCGGCTTCACGCTCACAACCTTCTTCGTGGGCTACGCGTCCGGCCAGGGTCCTGGGCGGCGCCATCTCGGACCAGATCGGGCGCCGTCGCCCCATCGTCGCGGGCGGCATTATCGCCCTCGTCGGCTCCATGATCTGCGTGTTCACGCCCAACATCTGGGTGCTCCTCGTAGGCCGAGTCTTCCAGGGCCTCGGCGGCGGCGTCGCCTCCTCGGTGGGCCGCGCGATCCTCGTCGACGTCGCACGGCAAGACGCTGGCGCGGGCAATGAGTCTCCTCCAGGCGATCGTCGGCTTCGCGCCGATGGTCGCCCCGGTCCTCGGCGCCTTCATCATCACGCACGCGACGTGGAGGGTCGTCTTCTGGGCGCTCGCCGCCTTCACGCTGCTCATGGCGGCCCTCGCGTGGTTCGTCGTGCCCGAGTCCCTGCCCGAGGGGCGCCGCCACCCCGGCGGTATTCCGCGGTTCTTCCACGGCCTCGTCCTGGTCGTGCGCATCCGCCCCTTCGTGGGTTTCATGCTGGTCAACGCCTTCTCGAGCTTCTGCATGTTCGGCTACATCTCGAACGCCACCTACGTGCTGCAGGGGCCGCTGGGCCTGTCCCCCATGGCTTTCGCGTGGGTGTTTGCGTTTAACGCGCTGCTGTCGACCGGCTTCGCGCTGGTCAACGTGCGCCTGATCTCCCACTTCACGCCACGCACACTCATCATCGCCGGCCTCACGATCGCGGCGACCGGCGTGGTGACGCTGGCGATCTCGACGTTCCTCCTCGACCTGCCGCTGATCCTCACGTGCGTGGGCTTCGCGCTCATCATGACGGCGAACGCGTTTATTTTCGGCAACTCGGGCGCGCAGGCCATGAGCGAGGCGCGCGAGCACGCGGGGACGGCCTCGTCCGTGATGGGCGTATTCCAGTCGATCGCGAACGGCATCGCCGCTCCCCTGGCGACCTCGGGCGGCGACAGCGCCGTGCCGATGGTGCTCGTCATGATCGTGGGCTCGGTCGGCGCGTGGTTCGCCTTCTGGGTGATCGCCCGCGGCGGCACGCACACACCGCGCCACCTCAGCCTCGACTAAGGAGCTTCAGCACCCCTCCACCGTGTTGCGGCGTCACCCGCGCCCGGCGCACCGGCATGTTCTGGATAGGTAACGCGCATCTGGATAGGTTAATAACCTATCCAGATCGTCTAACCTATCCAGATCGTCACAACCTATCCAGATCGGGCGCCTCGTCGCGATGAATTCAGCGGAAGGCACCATCTTTCATGGCCCAGCCACGACTATCCGTTGGGATGGAGCTGCCCACCCGCAAAACGCCCACCACTGGCCCTTACTCGCGCGAGGCCAGCCAGACCGCGGCCGACACCAGGACCAGGCCGATCAGCTCGAAGACGCCGGGGATCTGGCGGAGCATGACGGCCCCGACCAGCGCGGACGTCGCGGGGAGAATCGCGGCGAACAGCGCAAACGTGGGCGCTGCCAGGCGGCGCATCGCGAGCGCCTCGAAGCTGTAGGGAATCGCCGTGGACAGCAGGCCGACGCCGATGACGATGGCGATCAGCTCCCACGAGGCCGTGGCCGCCATCGCTCCCGGCCCGAGGATGGGCGCGAAGAAGAGAGACCCCCACGCGCACCCAAGCGCCAGGTTCGTCACCCCGTCGCGAGTCGTCGAGGCCCGCTGCCCCACCACGATATAGGGCCGCCCACGCCAGGGCAGCCAGGAGAATCCACGCCAGGCCCGCGCGCACACTCGGCTGCGACAGATCCAGGGCGAGCCCGCCGATGCTGGCCACCCCGGCAAAGGCAAGGACCGCGGCGACGCGCGGACGCCAGCCACGGCCTCGAACAACGGCGACGGCGACCGGGCCGACAAACTCGATGGACACGGCGGTGCCCAGCGGCAGGCGGGCGATGGCCTCGTAAAACGAGGAGTTCATGGCCAGCACGATGACGCCGAACAGCGCGGAAATTGCCAGATCCGAGCGGGTCAGGCCACCGCGCCACGGGCGCTTCCACGCGAGGAGGACGAGCGCGCCCGTCAGGACGCGCCACCACGCGACCGACGCCGGCTCGACGGAGGCGAAAGCGACGACCGCGAGCGCCGCACCCACGTACTGGATGAGGCCCGAGCCGACGATGTACAGCTGGGGCGGGATGCGGTCGGCGACCAAGGCGCGCTCGGGCGCGGAGGGGCGCTCGCTCACGAAGCGGGCGCGAAGGTGAGCGCCGCCGAGTTCATGCAGTAACGCATACCTGTGGGCTGTCCGGGGGCGTCGGGGAAGACGTGGCCGAGGTGGGAATCGCAGGTCGCGCAGCGCACCTCGGTGCGGATCATGCCGTGGCTCATGTCCACGCGCTCGGTCGTGGCGCCCTCGTGCGCCTGGAAGAAGGAGGGCCACCCGCACGACGAGTCGAACTTGGTGTCCGAGTCAAAAAGCTTCGAGCCGCACGCCGCGCACGAGTAGGTGCCGACGCGCGACTCGTCCAGGAGCTCGCCCGTGAAGGGCGCTCGGTGCCCGCCTCGCGCAGCACGTGGTAGCGCATGGGGCTCAGGAGTTTCTTCCATTCCGCATCGGTGCGGGCGGCGGGATCGGTGGCGTTCATGCCTCCATTGTCGCGCGCCGCCCGCAGGGCGCTGCTCTCGGGTGCGGCCGCGGGCGGCGCGGTGTTGGTTCGCCGGTGTGATCGACGAGGCCGTGGCCCCTGGCGGGGTCCGCTCACCTCTCGATGTCGGCGGGGCGAGAAGCGTTACTTTTTCTTAGACTTACGCTTCTTGCCCGAGCCCTTTTTCTTGGATCCCTTCTTCGAGGCGCCCTTCTTGGACGAGCCCTTCGGCGCGGGAGCGTTCTCGGACTTTTCCTCGCCAGATTCGGCGCTCTTGACGGGTTCGACGGCCTTGCTGGATCCAGGCCCCTCCGCAGAGGTTTCCTTCTGGGCAGCATTTTTCCGTGGAAGCATCCTCCCGCACAGAGGACTTTTGCGCGGCTTGCGTCGCGGCGGGCACCTGATCGGCCGTCGCCATCACGAGGTCTCGTCGGGCACGGGAGGCTCCTCAAGCGTCAGGGAGAACCTGCGTGCTCTCACTGTCCGCGGCAACCGCCTGTGCAGGCTCAGCCTTGGTGGGCTCAGCATTGGCGGGGCTCAGCCTGGCGGAGTCGCCCGACCCGGCGGATGCAAGGGAGGAAACCACGGCCTCGTCAGTGGAGGCGGATTCCTCGTCCTCCTTGTGGTCCCCGATAACCGGCATCTGGCCCGTGACCGCACGCAGCATAGCCGCTTCAGCGCCGGTGGGGGGCCACCGCCGGGAAGAAATCCATGATGGACACGCGCGGCGGCGCCATCTTGGGCGTCGGTCGGATTTCCTCCTCGAGGCGCGCCTCTTCGGCGACCGCGTACCAGCCGGGGTGGATGGACGGCTCGTCGGGGGTTTGCTCCTCCTGCGCGGGCTCAGGCGAGCTCTCCACAGGGGCTTCCTCCTGCTGCGCAGGCGCTGGCGGCGGCTCCGGGGCTGCCTCCGGGGCGACGGCTTCCTCCTGCTGCGCAGGCGCTTCCTCCTGCTGGGCGGGCACTGCCGGAGGCTCCAGGGGCTGCCAGGGCTTCCGACTGATCCAGCTGTTCCTGCTCCTCAGGCGTCGACGCCGTTTCCGGCTGCACCGCGGGTGTTTCCGGCTGCGCTTACGCTGCGGGAGCCTCAGGCTTCTCCGGCTGCGCCACGGGCATTGCCGGTGCCGCCTGGACCTCCGGCTTATTCGCGGGAGCTCCATCGTTCGAGGCGGCCATCTCCGCGGGGGTCGGCGCGGGCGGCGGCACGAGCGCAGGCCTGCCTGCGAACACCATGTTCGCCGTGCCCGTGTTGCCCGTTTCCGCTGTCGGGCGCTCCTGGTCATCCTGTTTCACGAATGTTTCACGCTCTGGAGCACCGTCGGTCGCCTGCTCATCGGGCGTCGCGTCCTCCGGCTTGTCAGCCTCATCGGAGTCAGCAACGGCGGGCTCGATCGGCTCGGTTTCCGAGGCAGGCTCGACCTGCTCCACAGATTCCTCCTCGACAGGATCCGAGGCGTCGACAACCTCAACCTCGGGCTCCACGCAGGCAGCATCCTCAGCCTTGACAAGCTCCTCGGAATCAGCAACGGCAGGCTCGATCGGCTCGGTTTCCGCAGCAGGCTCGACCTGCTCCACAGATTCTTCCTCGGCAGGATCCGAGGCCTCGACAACCTCAACCTCGGGCTCCACGCAGGCAGCATCCTCAGCCTTGACAGGCTCCTCGGAATCAGCAACGGCAGGCTCGATCGGCTCGGTTTCCGGGGCAGACTCGACCTGCTCCACAGATTCCGCCGCGGCAGCATCCGAGGCCTTGACGTCCTCGACGGAAACGGGGGCCGCAGCCTCCTCGACCTCGCCGGTCTCGACGGGCGTGCTCTCGGCGGGCGTGCTCTCGGCGGGCTTGTCCTGCTCCTCGGAGGCGGACTCAGCCTTGACAGGCTCGGACTCGGCGCCCTCAGCGGGAGCCGAGGCTGCTTGCGCAGCGGCGTTCGCGGCGGTCATGGCAGCGGCAGCAACGGAACCAGCAGCGCCAGCGCCTGCGACCGCAGGGGCGGGAGGCACGGCGACGGGAGCCTCCGGAGCAGACCCCTCGGCCGGAGCCTCGGCCTGGGCGTCGGTGCGCTCGTTCTGAGCCTGCTCGCCAGCCTCGGGGTCGCGGTCGCGCTCGACGAGGGCTCGACGCCGACGGCGGCCAGAGCCGCAGTCGCCTCGTCATCAAGGCCTCGTCAGCGCGGCGCTTGCGAGCCTCGTGGCGCTCCTTGACGCGGCGGGAGTGGGCCTCGCGCTCGGCGAAGACCTCTTCGCCGGGGCCAGACAGGGCGGCCGCGCGTTCGTCGGCATCGGCGGAGCCGGAGAAGAAGCGCTCACCGCGGCCGATGGACGTGGCCGTCAGGGTCTGCGTGAGCTGCGGATTCTTGTTGCCGGCGGCCTCGATGATCTTGCGTAGCGCGGACTTGGAAATCACCTGCGTCTCGTCGGGCGCGGGCGCCTTGCCGTCGGCCAGTTCGCGCTGACGGTCGGCCATCGCGCGGCGACGGGCACGCTTGGCCTTGCGGCGGGCAGCCACCATGCGCGCGGCGTGCGCCGCATCCTGGGCTGCTCGTGCACGGTTCCCGCGGCGCCTTCCGCGGCGGCCGCGCCACCCAGGGTGCCACCCGCAGACTCGCGCGCCTCGGCCCCACGAAGAACAGACGAGACTGCCCGTCGCAGCCACGGCCTCGTTCGTGCCCGAGATCCCGGCGAGCTCAGCGGCCAGGCGCGCGATGCGCTCGCGACTCATGTCCTGCTCGACGGCGACGGTCTGGAGAGGCTCGATGCGCTGGGCGGGGCGCGCCCACGGCTCCTCAGTGACGATCCACGTGATGAGGTGCTCGCGCAGGTAGGCGCGCAGGTCGGAGAGGTCGCCCGAGTTCTTCGCAGACGCGAGCACGCGCACGGTCACCGTGTACTCGTCGGAGGCGGTGATCTGCACGCCCCACGTGCGCCCGTCCCACAGGTCGGTGGCGGCCAGGAGCTTTTCAACCTTGGCGCGAATCAGCGTCATGGGCGCGGACCAGTCAAGCTTGAGTTCGACCGTGCCCAGCTGGGCGGCGGCGCGGCGCGTCCAGTTCTCGAAGGGGGTCTGCGTGAAGTAGCGGCAGGGGATGATGAGGCGGCGCTCGTCCCAGATGCGCACGACCACGTAGGACAGCGTGATCTCCTCGACCGAGCCGGTTTCCTTCTTATCGCCGGCGACCACGACGTCACCCACGCGGATCGCGTCGGTGAAGGCCAGCTGCAAGCCGGCGACGACGTTACCGAGGGTCTGCTGCGCGGCGAGACCGAAGATCACCGAGATGACACCGGCGGACGCAAGGACGGTCGTCATGGCATGACGCGCGGCGTCGAAGGTCCCGATGATGGCGATCGTACCCACGACGGCGATGACCACCTGGGCGAAGCGCCGCAGGACCTGGGCGCGAGTCTCGAAGCGGCGCGAGAGGCCGTTGTCGGATGTTTGGCGGGCCTTTGCTGCGTCCTCGAAGACCCACGCGGCGGAGTAGCCCATCCACGTCATGCACGCCAGGCCCACGATGAGGAGCAGGTGCATGAGGAACGTCGTGACGGAGGCGCCACCCCAATCCGTCAACCGCGGATTCACGAGCGCAATGCCGAGGCCAACCCACGCTCCCCACGTCGCGAACGCAAAGTGGGCGGGGCGGCGCACGCGGTTCAGGATCGACGAGGCCATGGCGGACTTAGCAAGTGCCCTGCGTGCGAGGACGGACAGGACGATCGACGCGACAACACCCAGGCAGGCTCCGATGATGGGCCCGAGGAACAGGAGGGTGACGTCGATGGTGGTGTCGACGGCTGCCTCTGCGCCGGATTGCGGATCCGCGGCGGCGAGCGTGAGCGTATCGGACGCTTGGGCGAGGGCACCGAGTACTGGTGACAGAATCATGGATTAAGGGTAGGACGACTAGCTGATGAAATCCTGTGAATTCCGCACAATTGCAACATTTTCATGTAACGTGTTGCTCGTCACTCGATTTCGTTTTGACGTATCGACGAACCTCTGCCTAAGATATATCTTGTCTTCGGACGCCAGTTCGACGGCCAACAGGCCCCCATCGTCTAGCGGCCTAGGACACCGCCCTTTCACGGCGGCGACACGGGTTCGAATCCCGTTGGGGGTACCAGCCGGTCGCACATGTGAACGGCATAATTTAATAGGTCTTACCTATTGTAAGGCCCCGTAGCGCAGTTGGTTAGCGCGCCGCCCTGTCACGGCGGAGGTCGCGGGTTCAAGTCCCGTCGGGGTCGCCGACCAGACCTAATCGGTTCAGGTCTTGGCTCTGTAGCTCAGTTGGTAGAGCGTTCGACTGAAAATCGAAAGGTCACCGGATCGACGCCGGTCGGAGCCACCAGCAAGCCCCGAAGCATTAGCTTCGGGGATTTTTGGTTTTCCGGCACGGAGCGATGCCCTAAGATTCGTATCACGTTCTTTTTCTTCTCTTACTTCACCCACTGACTGCCCGCTCATCTCTCAAATGTGGGCTATAGGCGCAAACGTGGTGCTTTAGACGGCGTGTCGTGGGTCTAGTGGGCGCGTCCGGCCCAGCCTTTGCGTGGCCAGAGTCCTTCTTCTGGGGTGGGGGTTCCTTCCGGGATTCCGTGGCGTTTCTGATCGGTGTGGTTGGGGTGTTTTGGTGTGGGGATCCGGCGGGTGTGGGGCGCCCGTCGTGTTCCCCATTGGGTCAGGACTTCGGTGGGGGTCGGGGGTTGTGGGGTGCGCAGGAGGAGAGCCCATTCGGCGATGACGGCTGTGGTAGGCACTGGCACCGCGGTGAGCGTGGAGGAGTTCACGCACGACAGCGTTGATGGATTCGACGTGGTTGGTGGTGGCGCAGGCTGAGCGGGTCGGCTGGTGTGCCGTCGGGGTTGGTCAGGTAGGTGAACAGCACTCCTTGGCGTGCCAGTCGTGCCAAGCGTCGGTAGGCGCAGCGCGTGCGTTCATGCGTGTACCACCAGGTTTTACCGGTTTTTGACGCCCATGCAGGGTCTTGAGCGGCGAAGGTGCGCTGTGACATCCATTCTCGGAAGGTGTGCCCAAAGTCGTGGAGCATCGTCAACCACGCGCTGGCTTGGTCGACGCTGGTGATGCTCGTCAAGCGTCGTGACAAGGCCAGCAACGCCCGTGCGGGTTCGGTTCTGGGATGCATGGTGAGGTCGCGGATGATGTCACGATGAACGTGGACCAGGCAGCGTTGCACGCGCGTGGAGGGCGGACCTGCCCGGTGACGGGCGGGTGAGGTACCGGCACCTGCCAGCACCAACAGGTACGACGCCGGAAAGCGCGCGCTGAGCCTTCCTGTTCGTCTTGGGTGTGCCGAGACGTCGCCCACGCGATGAAGTCTGCCAGCTCATCGGCTTGTTCGTGTCGGCGCGCACGCCCTGATGGACATGTGGTTGACAGGGCGCACGAGGTGCATTTCCACCGTTGAGCGCCCGCCGCGGTGTGTCCATTCTTCTTCATCGGCACAGCGCACACCGGGCAACGCCGAGCACGATTCGATCGTGTTCTCACCCACTACACGATCACCCCAGAAAGTCAAGGAAGCTGCGCGATTAACCGCCCGAACCTAAATAACAGCGACTTTCGCCCGCAATCCCAACCTAAACACGGAACTTAAGCACCACGTTCGTGACCTATAGTCCTCAAATGTATCTGAAGGGCAATCACGGCAGATACACCTAGTGTGACGTTGAACAACCTAAACTTCTCGGTTCATGTCTCCCCGCGTGGGCGGGAAAAACGCATAATGCAGCGAAGGTGGCCCACCTGCCCGGGGATCACTCCCAGGTGGGCTGGCTGCCACCCTCATGCGTACCGTATCACTATTTCGAGAACAACTCATCCCCGCGTGGGCGGGGAAAAACAGGATCAATCACCTCGAACGCATCCGACCCCCAAGGCTCATCCCCGCATGGGCGGAGAAAACGGCGGCTGCACCAGGGGCCGGAGTCACAACCTCAGGGCTCATCCCCGCGTGGGCGGGGAAAACGGAATCAGCCGCGGCGGGCTCACCCTGCTGGGCGGCTCATCCCCGCGCGGGCGGGGAAAACAGGGGCGGCAAGGTAGGCCTGCCCATCGGCGCCCGGCTCATCCCCGCGCGGGCGGGAAAACCCGGTCCAGCGGTACGGGTTTTCCTTGCGGTACGGCTCATCCCCGCGCGGGCGGGGAAAACGGCGTAGTGGATATCAAATCCATTACGCGGGCGAGGGCTCATCCCCGCGCGGGCGGGGAAAAACTTGGGAGTTCCCTGCAGGTTGAGGGCCATCGTAAGCTCATCCCCGCGCGGGCGGGGAAAACCCGTGAGCGGCCGACTCGGCGCGCTGTGCCCACGGCTCATCCCCGCGCGGGCGGGGAAAACTTATTTCTTAAACGCACTACCCTAGGGCGTGCGTGGGCTCATCCCCGCGCGGGCGGGGAAAACATGACGCTACTGACATAGTCATTAGCGTTAATGGAGCTCATCCCCGCGCGGGCGGGGAAAACCCGTGCGCGGCGGCCTCAGCGCGTTGTGCCCACGGCTCATCCCCGCGTGGGCGGGGAAAACGTTGAAGCCGCGCGCCTACTACAACCCGGGGGACTCATCCCCGCGTGGGCGGGGAAAAACGCCTCTCATGCGCAGGCTACATCCTCCACCTCGGGCTCATCCCCGCGTGGGCGGGGAAAACTCCCGAGGGTTTGTTGGTGGATCCTGGCGGAGGCTCATCCCCGCGTGGGCGGGGAAAACTACGCGCCCAAGGGCGGGGCAGGGACAGTTTTCGGGCTCATCCCCGCGTGGGCGGGGAAAACTAATCCTTTCCACCGATAGAGAATCCAAGCTTGGGCTCATCCCCGCGCGGGCGGGGAAAACCTTACGGTGCATTTCTCCGCCGCGAACGTCTGCGGCTCATCCCCGCGCGGGCGGGGAAAAACATCATCCGCCAATCCCGGGCGGGCACACTGTACAGCTCATCCCCGCGCGGGCGGGGAAAACCGCCATTGCCCGCCCCCTCTCATCCCATATGCGGGCTCATCCCCGCGCGGGCGGGGAAAACGCCCGCCCCACGGCGCTGGGTCCGAGCCGATCCGGCTCATCCCCGCGCGGGCGGGGAAAAACCCGATCTTCGAGGCGACCGTCTCCACCATTGACGGCTCATCCCCGCGCGGGCGGGAAAAAAACATCACTGCTGTCTGGGACGGCATCGTCACGGTGGGACTCATCCCCGCGCGGGCGGGGAAAACATTGCGAGCCAGTCAGAATGTAGCGTCATCGCCGGGACTCATCCCCGCGCGGGCGGGGAAAACCGCGTCCATGCCTCTCGATTCCACCGTGATTGGGGCTCATCCCCGCGCGGGCGGGGAAAACTCGAGGTCGTCTCGTACGTTCGTATCGTGGTTGGGTTCATCCCCGCGCGGGCGGGGAAAAACATCAGGGTGTGGCGGTGTTACGAAGAACACAGCCGGCTCATCCCCGCGCGGGCGGGGAAAACCAGCTTGCATGATACATCGTGCGCGATGTATAGGGCTCATCCCCGCGCGGGCGGGGAAAACTTGAGCGCTCGAAAATGCTGTTCATCGGCGGTGGGCTCATCCCCGCGCGGGCGGGGAAAACAGGGACTTCATGGCGGTGAACATCGTGGAGCGCGGCTCATCCCCGCGCGGGCGGGGAAAAACCGGATCACGCGAAAAACCCGCGTAACCGCGCGCGGCTCATCCCCGCGCGGGCGGGGAAAAACGAAAAACCTCCCCGCCGCCGGGGCCGGTTGGGACGGCTCATCCCCACGCGGGCGGGGAAAACCGAGGGCAGTAATGACCTCGGCGGCTCCACTCAGGCTCATCCCCGCGCGGGCGGGGAAAACGACACGCCGACGCGCTTCGCCGCCCACGTCCCGAGCTCATCCCCGCGCGGGCGGGGAAAACCGGTCGGCACCTGTCGAAAAATCGTCAGCAAGAAGGCTCATCCCCGCGCGGGCGGGGAAAAACACAGCCATGCAATCCCTGAACGGCTCCATCCCAGGCTCATCCCCGCGCGGGCGGGAAAACTGGAGGTGTGGTCCGAAGGATCGCTGCGCTGGCGGCTCATCCCCGCGCGGGCGGGGAAAACTCGTCGCATTCTTCTAGAAGTTCGGCCCCGCCAGACTCATCCCCGCGCGGGCGGGGAAAACGCCCTCCACTAAGAAGGACCCTCGTCCCTACGAGCTCATCCCCGCGCGGGCGGGGAAAACGCATGGCCTCGTTACCAAGGCCAGCTCCAAGTTTAGCTCATCCCCGCGCGGGCGGGGAAAACGAAAGTCTCGTCGGTGCGGGCGTCGGCGGCGGCTCATCCCGCGCGGGCGGGGAAAACCGGAAGTCGGGCTTTCCGACGGCGTCCCAGTACGGCTCATCCCCGCGCGGGCGGGGAAAACGGAGCGCGCACCGACCTCAGCTCGCCCTCGACCGGCTCATCCCCGCGCGGGCGGGGAAAACTCGCGAATGATTACCGGACGTGGCATGCAAGTTTAGCTCATCCCCGCGCGGGCGGGGAAAACCGAGTGTTTCGGGTGACGGTCATTTTTGTCCGGCTCATCCCCGCGCGGGCGGGGAAAAACGCTCTGGCCGCCGTCGGCGTCGAGTCCCGTCGAGGGCTCATCCCCGCGCGGGCGGGGAAAACAAACCGTCTGGCGCGCTGGCAAACATCGCGTACGGCTCATCCTCGCGCGGGCGGGGAAAACGGGATCATGGTCGAACAGCACACCGGCGAGCTGGGCTCATCCCCGCGCGGGCGGGGAAAACGATGTGTTGCACTCGATACGCCGAAGATCGCGGGGCTCATCCCCGCGCGGGCGGGGGAAAAACGGGCCGGGAATACCGTCGATCTCCAGGCCGCCGGGCTCATCCCTCGCGCGGGCGGGGAAAACCCGTGCTGCTCGCGGCGTGGTGTCAGACCCGTCGACTCATCCCCGCGCGGGCGGGGAAAACCCCAGCACGTCGCGGGCCACCGCCTGAGTCACGGGCTCATCCCCGCGCGGGCGGGGAAAACTGACCGCTGAGACAGAGGCAGCAAATGCGTCTGGGCTCATCCCCGCGCGGGCGGGGAAAAACATCTGCGCGAGGATCGCCTCGCTGCGCTTGCGCTGGTATAGCTCATCCCCGCGCGGGCGGGGAAAAACCACACCGGCAGGTGGGCCGGGCGCGGCCTCCAGGGCTCATCCCCGCGCGGGCGGGGAAAACCTCCGGCTGGGTCGATCCGGGGTCAAACTGGGCGGCTCATCCCCGCGCTGGCGGGGAAAACGGCAGATCGGCCTTGCCCACCAGCTTCTCCAGCGGCTCATCCCCGCGCGGGCGGGAAAACGGGAGTCTCTCGTCGTGTCGTCTGGATGGGAGGGCTCATCCCCGCGCGGGCGGGGAAAACCGTGCCCCTAGTCCTTTGACTTCACGAGAGAGACGGCTCATCCCTCGCGCGGGCGGGGAAAACGCAATGGAGGGCTGTCGACACTGAGATCACGGGGCTCATCCCCGCGCGGGCGGGGAAAACCTCCGGCTGGGTCGATCCGGGGTCAAACTGGGCGGCTCATCCCCGCGCTGGCGGGGAAAACGGGAGTCTCTCGTCGTGTCGTCTGGATGGGAGGGCTCATCCCCGCGCGGGCGGGGAAAACCGTGCCCCTAGTCCTTTGACTTCACGAGAGAGACGGCTCATCTCGCGCGGGCGGGGAAAACGCAATTGGAGGGCTGTCGACACTGAGATCACGGGGACTCATCCCTCGCGCGGGCGAGGAAAACATTGTCGAGTACCCCTTGATACTCAACTTTCCGGGCTCATCCCCGCGCGGGCGGGGAAAACGATTGGACCGAGCCGAACATCGAACTGATCCCGGGCTCATCCCCGCGCGGGCGGGGAAAACCTGACGCGCACGTGCAGAGATCTGATCTATTGAGGGCTCATCCCCGCGCGGGCGGGGAAAACCCCTGCCATGCTGGGTTCCTCTCTGCAGTTATTCGGCTCATCCCCGCGCGGGCGGGGAAAACGCGCGTATAGCACACCAACCATATTCTCGCAACGGCTCATCCCCGCGCGGGCGGGGAAAAACTCGGGGAAGGCCAGGGGCAGCACGGGCAAACAGGGCTCATCCCGCGCGGGCGGGAAAACGTCATCCTGTTGTGCTCGTGGCCGAGCACTTCCGGCTCATCCCGCGCGGGCGGGGAAAAACATCAAAGGCCGCCGTGTCTGTCGTCGTCGAATGGGGCTCATCCCCGCGCGGGCGGGGAAAACGTCAGCCAGCATCGCCTCCGCTGCATTTTTGGCGGCTCATCCCCGCGCGGGCGGGGAAAAACTTAGCGGAGCAGGGCTGGGATGTCCCGGCCCTGGGGACTCATCCCCGCGCGGGCGGGGAAAACTCGGGGAAGGCCAGGGGCAGCACGGGCAGACAGGGGCTCATCCCCGCGCGGGCGGGGAAAACATTATGGAGCAGACCGCCGATGCGCACGGAGTAAGCTCATCCCCGCGCGGGCGGGGAAAACCGCAGGCCCCTGCCGGACGGAACGCTTTACTTCCGGCTCATCCCCGCGCGGGCGGGGAAAACCGGGAGGGTGCCATGCTTCCCCGCGGGCTTCGGCTCATCCCCGCGCGGGCGGGGAAAAACGGCCGCAAGGCCTGGGCGGTGATCACCGACGCGGGCTCATCCCCGCGCGGGCGGGGAAAACCACTCTGCGGACTGGACAATCGACCGCGATCTGGGCTCATCCCCGCGCGGGCGGGGAAAACTGCCTGGCCTCCGTCCTGAGCTGCAATGTTGCGAGCTCATCCCCGCGCGGGCGGGGAAAACGGTTTAGTGCGCACCAGACGCTGGCGTCTGTGCGGCTCATCCCCGCGCGGGCGGGGAAAACCCTGACAGCGTGTGAACCGTGTCACATTCGGTTGAGCTCATCCCCGCGGGCGGGGAAAAACTATACACGTAATTATTTCTACACTAAACTACTAGGGCTCATCCCCGCGCGGGCGGGGAAAACACCAAGGCAGATAAGACCACGGGCGAGATCGTGGGCTCATCCCCGCGCGGGCGGGGAAAACCCCATGATGTGATGTAGGTTACGCAGATTAGAGGGCTCATCCCCGCGCGGGCGGGGAAAAACCCCATACCCTTACCTAACTTAGGCTCACCCTAACCGGCTCATCCCCGCGCGGGCGGGGAAAACTGTCGCCAGACGCCGGCGTCTGTGCTTGGTATGGGCTCATCCCCGCGCGGGCGGGGAAAACTCTGACTGCAAACCCAGCAGAATGTCACTCTGAGGCTCATCCCCGCGCGGGCGGGGAAAACTCTTGAATGTCAGTACCATTGAACCTATGGCCCGGCTCATCCCCGCGCGGGCGGGGAAAACAAAACACCCCCTGAAAAAAATCAACACACAATCCAGGCTCATCCCCGCGCGGGCGGGGAAAACTCTACACATACTCAGGGCGGTGACCCTGGTAGCGGCTCATCCCCGCGCGGGCGGGGAAAACCCAGCCGACGCCGCCGCGATTGTCCGCGCCAGGGGCTCATCCCCGCGCGGGCGGGGAAAACTGCTCGATCACTAGCGTCGCCGCCGGCATTGACGGCTCATCCCCGCGCGGGCGGGGAAAACGGGCTGTCATCGACCGGGCGCTCGGCTTGGTACGGCTCATCCCCGCGCGGGCGGGGAAAACCTGCCATCGTCGCGTTGAGCGCCGCCCACGCTGGGCTCATCCCCGCGCGGGCGGGGAAAACGATCGAGCGTTACGGCGTGAGTCTGAAACAGGCGGCTCATCCCCGCGCGGGCGGGGAAAACTAGAAAGGACCAAGACCCGATGAGCACAAAGACGGCTCATCCCCGCGCGGGCGGGGAAAACTCGGCGTACCAAGGTAGGCCTGGAGAGCGCTCGGGCTCATCCCCGCGCGGGCGGGGAAAACGCCTTGAACTTGATCTTCGCGCCATTCTTGAACGGCTCATCCCCGCGCGGGCGGGGAAAAACCTCATCGAGGAGGAGGCAGTCAGAGCTGAAGCTACCATCCCCGCGCGGGCGGGGAAAACGGTGACGTTAGGCCACCGCCCACCTGTTGTTAGGGCTCATCCCCGCGCGGGCGGGGAAAACGCTCCTCAAAGAATGGTTCGCCCTCGTCCAGGGGGCTCATCCCCGCGCGGGCGGGGAAAACTACGGGGGTGTGTGCGTGCGTATGTGCCCCCTGAGCTCATCCCCGCGCGGGCGGGGAAAACGGAGCGCACGCACACCGCCCCATGAGCGTCGAGGGCTCATCCCCGCGCGGGCGGGGAAAACGTAAATGTTTTTTGCATGTCCTGTGTGTACGTGGGCTCATCCCCGCGCGGGCGGGGAAAACTTCTGCGTCACATCACGGAGGTCCTGGTTTATGGGCTCATCCCCGCGCGGGCGGGGAAAAACTCGGGGAACGGGAGGGGCAGCACGGGCAGGCGGGGCTCATCCCCGCGCGGGCGGGGAAAACCCGTCTCGGCGGTCCGTTAGGGCCTGGCCGGTGGGCTCATCCCCGCGCGGGCGAGGGAAAACTATATGTATATATGTATTATGTAAATGTAAATGGGCTCATCCCCGCGCGGGCGGGGAAAACCCGAAATCAGTCTCAGAAATAATGATGTCAGTGGGCTCATCCCCGCGCGGGCGGGGAAAAACTCGGTCTTGGGGGAGCCAGTGACCATCCAGCGGGAGCTCATCCCCGCGCGGGCGGGGAAAAACCCTGTACGAGCAGGGTGCAGAGGGCATCCAGTCGGCTCATCCCCGCGCGGGCGGGGAAAAACTTTTCGACAGAGACCGAGAACACAACATAAAGGGACTCATCCCCGCGCGGGCGGGGAAAACCATGAGCATGGTAGGTAACCTTTCGGTGTAGTGGGACTCATCCCCGCGCGGGCGGGGAAAACCGCTCCTAGACCCCTTAAACACCGTCCCTACACCGGCTCATCCCCGCGCGGGCGGGGAAAACGTGGGCAGCGACGGCGGTGTCGGTGAGCAGCAGGGCTCATCCCCGCGCGGGCGGGGAAAACCGTCTGCCAGCTAGTCACGTCGCACGCCTGGACGGCTCATCCCCGCGCGGGCGGGGAAAACTCCCAGAAAATTGCTCTCGCGAAACACCCCCAGGCTCATCCCCGCGCGGGCGGGGAAAACAATCGAGGCCCCAAAACCCGAAGTGTCAAGTGAGGCTCATCCCCGCGCGGGCGGGAAAACTAGGTGCCCAGCCCCGGGTGAGGGGGCTGGGCGGCTCATCCCCGCGCGGGCGGGGAAAACAAACAGGTAACACTTTGGTGGGTGCAGTTTATGGGCTCATCCCCGCGCGGGCGGGGAAAACCAATCACGTGGACTCGGCCGCCCAATTGCAGTAGGCTCATCCCCGCGCGGGCGGGGAAAACCTTTCGTGGTTGGCGCGGCTGGATTTGGACCAGGGCTCATCCCCGCGCGGGCGGGGAAAAACGCCGTCATGGCTGTTCGACTCGTTCCATGCGCGGGGACTCATCCCGCGCGGGCGGGGAAAACGTTGGCTATGAGCTATCTGTCATGCACGGAAACGGCTCATCCCCGCGCGGGCGGGGAAAACGGCGGCGTCTTCGGCGAGCTGGAGGCTCACGGCGGCTCATCCCCGCGCGGGCGGGGAAAACGCAATTCGGCGGCGAACATCTGTAGGTCCTTTCGGCTCATCCCCGCGCGGGCGGGGAAAACCGGGCGCGCCGTGACTTCCTGGTTGCCCGAGACGGCTCATCCCCGCGCGGGCGGGGAAAACGTGTACGTTTGGGTGTGGGCGCTAGCCTGTGCGGGCTCATCCCGCGCGGGCGGGAAAACGCAAAGCGCAACGCCAAAGGCGAAAGTCCGCTAGGCTCATCCCCGCGCGGGCGGGAAAAACTTGACAGTGTGTGGCCGGCGTCTGTGGCTGGCGGGCTCATCCCCGCGCGGGCGGGGAAAACACTTTCTGACCTGCGCTTTTATCGAGCGGATCGGTCAGATCTTGGAAACCCTTGAGCTTGCCGTCTCCTCTGGAAGTTACTCAGTTTGGGTCGCTTGCGCAACTGACGCGCCGCAGGATCAGGTTCGGAGTATTGGCCTCGTCCTTCCGAGTAGTAGGGGCGCATCATGAGTGTGAGTCCATCGAAGTCAACGGGCTTCCAGGGATCGCCCCACGTCAGGAAGGCGAGTCCTTGCTCGTTGCGCGCACGAAAGACCATGACAGCCCGACCCGTTTTCATGTTCTCAGTGACGATGTCCCACAGGCGCTCGCGTACACGGGCGCTGAGCGTCCCCACGAAGACCCCCGGGGAAATCTCCATGAGCCACCGCGTCACGTGACCTCTCAGCCCCTCGGGCACCGCGGACAGGACCAGGACGATCACCAGGAGTCACTCTCCTCGTAGGAAACACCCGCAGCAACAGTCCCCTCGTGGTCATCCCACAGGCGCAGGTCGTCCACGATCAGGTCGTCATCGTCATCAACAGCCAAGGCTCCAGACACTGACAGAAGCTGTTTAATATCCGCGACACACCTCTCCAGGAGACGAAACTCGCGAACAGCGTCACGGACAGCCTTTCGCGCGGCGGTTCCCACGGCCTCGTCCGTCGGCGATGCGGCAACGTCGAACGCGATTGGGATCGTCAGGTCGGCCTTGTACAGGTCCGCGATATCATACACAAAAGAACGGTAGGTTCCGTTGTGTATGAACCCCAGCCCCGGGCTACACCCCAGCGCAACGATCACCGCATGAACAACGCCATAGATCGCGGAATTCGCCGCCGACAATGCTTGATTGACCACCGAACCGTCGTCGAAGTTGTCGGGGTCATACTCTCGCCGATCCCAGGGCACCCCTGTGCGCTGTGAGTGCTCACGATACAGGCGACGCACCCGAGCACCCTCGCGTCCCCTCAACTGCTGGAGACTCAGCTTCGACACGTCCTCGCCCGCAAAACGCATCAAGTACATGTTGCGGGCGACAGTTAGCCGCATCGACGGATCGCTCACCGCGTGAGCCTGCGCCTCCAGCAACCGTGAGGAGCGCGAGGGCGGGGTGCCGTGCGCGTAGTACCGCACCCCGTTCTCGCCCACCCACACGATGGTCGATCCACTCTCGGACAGCACCGATACCGCCGAGTGCGTGATCCGAACCCCGGGTCCCAGCAGCAGCACCGACAGCGCCGCTGCTGGGACGTGGGCGACTCCGTGTCCGTCGGCCACCGTAATCGCGTTCGAGTCGCGATTGATCGTGCACCGCTCGACATACAGGAATGTCAAACGGTCCCGAACGCGCACCAAGTCTTTTGGTTCTGGCGGCCTCGCCCCGGGGATCGGTCTCATGGCCGAGCCAGGGTCATCAGACCGCAGCCGTATGCTTTTCCTCGTCCTATCCCATGGACGAGGCCGTGGCGCAGTAACTCCGGGTCCGTCACCTCGAGCACGCCCTCAAAAGTAGCAAGCGCAAGAGTCACGCGAGAACTCCCGCGTTTAAACTCAGCGATGCCCCGTTCGACGCCGTTGATCAGCAGGTTAGCCCCGTCGACGCGATGGCCTCCTCGGTCCTCCAGGACAGGCAGGTCGCCACCATACTCGGCGGACGTCACCACCTTGAATCCGAGCCTCGCAGCACGGTCGAGAACCCACTGTGTCTGTTGATCCTGGGTGACGTGAGCGAGAATCTTCTTCCGTCCCCTCGCATTGACCTGATTGCTCTCCTGGAACGTCGGATTCACACAGAGGCGGAAACCCCACCTCTGTCCAGCCGACAACCCATCGAGGAAGGTACTCATGTCGCGGACGACTACCCCACCCTCGGTCGCGTAACCAGCCTCCTCCACGATATGCGAGGGGTCCGGAGCGACCGGGCTCGAGATGTAGAGCGCACACGAGGGGCTCCCCTGCCGAGAAAGCCCACTTCTCGGGGGTGACGGACGATCCAGCCGCCACAGCACGCGAGGCATCCCAGCACCCTCCAAGGCGCCCGGCGGGAAACAATTCATGACGGCCGCATGCAGAACCTGACGGCTCCGCATGAGCTGCCGAGCACCCCTGCGGTGCGGGTTGAGGTAGATGCGTGTCAAATACATCAGAGCACCTCCATCGGGTCATGGACGAGGCCCGGGCCGGCGTTCGGCCGCGCCTCCACATACTGCGGATTCTCCAGATCGACGCGCGCCTCCTCGACAGTTCGCAGAGTGTAGGTACGGCGTTCGGAGTCAAAGCTGATCGGCACGTCCTGGATGGTGTGCTCGAACGAGACACCCACGTCGGAAGGGATAATCCCCTGATCGGCAACGACGCGGACGGACACGTACTGCTCGTAGCGCTGCTTCTTTTGGTAGTACGCCGAGGCCATCCACGGTGTTTCCCGTACGGCCTCCCATGCCTCCCCTCGACGCACGGCGAGGCGCAAGGGCATGGTTGGCGGACACGAGCGACGACCGAGGTACAGAGGGAACACCGGTCGGAGGATCGCCTGCGACAACCCCTCGATCACGTCATCCGGTCCCTCAACGAAGGCGCCGAACGTCGCATCCGCCCAATAGAAGCGGTCGGAAAGAGGCATCGATGTATCTCCCCGATGCGCCGTATGAAAGTCGCGGAGCAACTGCCCCGGCTGGTCGACCCGCACGGCGAAACGAAGCTCGGCCGGGTCCTCGATCGGATCGCTGCGCCTGCGTCCCTGCGCCGCCGCGAGCAGACCGACCAGCGCGCTTTTCGTGGGAAAAGCCTCCGTCGACCTGCGCGTGAATCGACTGGATGAGCCCCACGACTGCATGGGGCCAGCCAGTCGCAAGACGAGTACCGAACTCATCGCTCGCCTCGCACAGCGTCCACCGTCGCGCTGCCCAGATCGACCAGGCGAACCTGGGCACCCAGTGCGGAGAAACCCTCGCCCCGAGGCGTGGTCCACGTGGCGAGAGAGGCGACGGGCTCAAGACCGGTGAGGTCGCGCAGCTTGGACTCGAACTCGACGAAACGCTTGACGGCAGGCTCGGCGAAACCGCGCTGCCCCGCGACGATCGGGTCTTCGAAGGCGCCCGCCATGTTGACCGGCTGATCGTTGCGCACCTGAACCAGGACAGCGTCGGGCAGAGTACGGTTCGCGAACGTCGTGATCTTACCGGTCGGCATCGACCGAACAAAGCTATCCACGAAGAGCTCAATGGCACGATCCACAACCGCATCGTCTCCCAGGTTTTCGCGAAGCATACCAACGTTGATCGTCGCATAGCGGTACACCGTCGCGGATGCGAACTCGATGGTACCGATCATGCCCGCACCCTCGTCGGCCTCGTCGTTGCGCTTCTTCTCGTCGTCGACAGCCGTGTAGTAGTCATACTCGCGCTCAACCGCTCCGACACCGATCGCGTGGGAAACCTGGCAGGCAGCATCCACGTTCAGAGCATTCGGTTCGGCGACCATACGGCCGAACAGAGCAATATCGATAGAGTGATCCGTATTCACGAGGCTACGCGGCTTCAGCTCCTTGAACGCTGCCGCAGGATCATCCTCGTGAGCAACCGAAATCAACGCATCTGCGACGTGCTCGATCTGCTTGGCCGACAGGAACACGAGGAATCCGGCTTCCTCCAGCTCTTTGTCGCTCTTATTCTTGTTCGGCTTAGCAAGCTTGAAACCGATGGCCTTCAGCCCCATCTCGGCGAGGTCGACAGACTGCGAGTCGAGGTCCGGACGCTTATCGACGATTGAACGCGCAACTAGCTCGACAATCTTCTTCGTGCGCACACCGTAATTTCCATCGGCGATCTTTCCCTCGAAGTCCTCACGCGTCGCACGCTTGATAGCCTGCGACGACATGCGCATACGCTGGACTCCGCCGAAGGTGGCGGTCTTCGGAGCACCCGTATCATCACGGTTCGGGTTCGAGGGAGGGAGGGTCTGCAGAACGTGGATATCAACGAAGACGGACATTGTCTTTCCTTTCACAAATGAAGCTTGTTTGATTGCGGCGCCTCGACGTCACTCGTCAGAGGCAGAGTCGGTCTGGATAGTTTCAGCGGGACGAGCAAACTGACGCCCCCAGTTGCGCATGACAGACGTGCGATGACGCGGGTCCTGCCACGTGTAAAGGTCGGCTGCCAGATGCGCGTAATCACAGGGGATCTCGGCAGCCTCGAGCTGAGAGACGAGCGAACGCAGATGCACGAGAAGCCCCTCGAAGGTAGGGGCCTGAACAGCCGCGGAAAAACGCCGATAGATTGGGGTCTCCTCGGCCCGCTTGTCGCCGCTTTGTCCCTCGGCTACGACTCGGATCGCGGAAGCGAAGCTGCGCGGACGATCCGACGTGTCGTGCATCGGCCTCGTATTCGATCCCTGGTGAAGCGCCCAGAGAGTAAGAGCACCATGGACAGCCTTCTCGCCTCTGGTCGGCTCATCGCCCAGATAGCCGGGGCGGCCATCGAGCGTGAGGTCCCACAGCTCGGGCACCGTTCCGGCTTCTCGTGAAAGTGCTCCCCTCAGCTGCGCGCGAAGAGCGCGTGCCGACGGAGTCTCCTTCCAGAGTCGATTCACGATCACCCCACCGACACGGCCATACACCGCGCCGCGCGTCGACAACCCTGTTGCACCGCTATCCGGAGGAGTCTCCGGAGCAGCATCATTGCTGGTCATTTCGTTCCTTCCTGATTGGTTTTCTGTAACGGGAGATGCTTGTTGAGCGCCGCCCGAAAGTAGTTTTCAGCGATACCGACGTTCATGTACCCCCTGCCGGTATCCCGGCCGATGATTGCCGACGACGACGCGCCCCTTACAAGCGCCCCCTGGATGCCAACGGCATGCTGACGCAGGGAACATTCCCACCGACGTCCAGCGTCCCGCGCACCTTCGCGGCCATCAACCTGGGTCAGCCACGTCCTGAAATCGGTGTCGACTGCACTGAAGAAGAGTTCCTTGGCGCGGTCTCGGGCCCCGTCACCGGCACCCTCTCCGCTCTCGCCCGCCGCACGCGCGAGATTCGCCGCAAGATTCCCCACGTCTCTGGCAATCTCTTCGGTCAGGCGCACCTGTCGGTCGATTTCGGCTGACAGATCCTCGTGTTCAACTCGCATGACAGCGACCGACAGCGTCAGCTCATCCGAGTAGATATCTTCGAATGTCGCTTCCTGCGGCCCGTAGGTGACGCCAACAGCTTGAATCCGCATCACCTTGGGATAGGTGGTCTCGATCGAGGCGTTGTCGAGCTGGTAGTGGAAGGAAAGCGTCGCCGAGGGAGGAACTCCTGTTTCGGCTGCTTGTCCACGCCCTGCACGGTCGTCACGGTGGGGAAGGGTTCCGGGCAGATTGCGCCAGAGCGCGCGGCCCGCCTCGTATTTACGAGGCATGTAGACGTCCTGCTTGAACTTCTTGGACTGCGGTGTCGAGTAACGCCACAAACTCTGCGGCTCATAACGATGCATCTGTTGCGGCGCTAGTTTGTCTCCCTGAGCCAGGACGACTCCCGTGACACCCTCGCGGTTCCCCACGAGCCTGACGCGGCGCGAATGCCACGTGAGCAGGCGCGGAATGCTGATGTCTCGGGGGGTGCCTGACGGATCGAGCAGCGAGTAGTCTCCGCGCACCGCGCTCTCCGCTTCGGAGACCTCCCAGCTGCATGCTCCCCACTCGGTTGAGCTTTCGACGCCACGCAATTGTGCGGCATCGGTGGGAACCAAATTCAGGACCAGCGTCTCGTCCAGATCCTTGCCCTTGAGCCACACGAGTCCAAGGTGACCGCACCACGATGGGCCGATCGGATAGCCTTTCCCTCCCTTGACTTGAGAATCACCGACTGCACCTGAACGGATGCCCGACGGATCATACGCCTGCGCGTGAACCAGCCAGCGAGCAGCTTCCGACGGGGGAATACACGCGAGAGCACGCCCATGTCGAGTGGTGAAAAACTGCTCGCCGTTGGGAACGTCGGCAATCAGTTTTTCAAGCCCGGACACCGCGTCCTTCGCGGTCCGCAAATCCGCAACCTGCATGAAAGGAAAACGACCGCCGAACAGGAAGAAGCGGTCTCTCCACCGTTCGAGATACTCGATCATCTGTTCCGTCGGAGCGCCTTCGTCCCACTGCCTGACCCAGTCGCGTGCATCGCGCGGTGGTGCCACACGATACCCGATGGCCAAAACGAGTCGCTGGATCGCGATGCTCTGCGTCGGTAGCTCACACGCGAGATCGGCAATCTCTGTCGTGCGCCGAAGAAGCTCCAGCAGCCCGACGTCGGCGATGGTCCCGTCGAGGAGCCGGACGGGTATCCATGGCTCGTCGAGCAGGTTGTACTCAGGGTTCTTCATTGACCCTGCACCTCCATTCCTTTTTCTGTGGAGTATGTGAATGTGTGTCCGCACAGGTCGCGCGTGAGGCGCTCCCCGCCGGGGGTTTTGTACATCGCGAGGATCAGTTCTCCCGCCAGGAACGGGTGCTCGCGACACGCCCATTCCGCCGTAATGGGATCATCCCAGATGGCACCTGCAACTGCGTCCACCGCCTGGTCGACGCTCTGCCCGCGAGTGCGCAACGCCCACGGCGGCAGGGAGATACTCCACGAGCAGATGTCGGCGATGCGCCCTCGAGCGTTGTATTCGCCGACCTCAAGTTCTTCATCGTCGGTGGCCCCTCCGGTGAGGGGTGGCGGCACCGGGACGTTGCCCAGCTCGGGATCAATCGCGACGACGAGGACGGGTATCTGGTCTTCGCCGTCTCGCACCGCGGCGCGAGCTGCGGCAACTCCCGGTCCCTTGGTCTCCTCCCCCGTGGCAGCGTTTCCTTGGAGCTTCTCTTCGAGCTCGGGTGCCTGCCATCGTGGAAGATTCGCGCCGTCGAGGCACCACGTACTTGCCCGCATCCGTGATTGCGCGGTACTTCGTTCTCGTTCGTCGAGCGCGGTGTCGAAAGCATCGGCCCATTGAGCAGGTCCGACGGCTTCTACGTTGGAGTACGCCAGCTCGGTGAGCTGCGCGTAGTCGACAGGGTTCACGGACCCTAATCTCGCCACGATCCGAGAGGATTCCGAGGGTTCGCAGGACCGCATGTCGCGAGTAGACATGATCTGTCCCGGTGAAGTAGGCCCACGGCACAGCAAAGAGGTCCTCCACCAGCACCAGGCATCGGGCCTCGCGCAGCCCCACAGGACGATCCGCTCGCTCATGTCGATGCAGTCGCCCGATGCGTTGCAGGATCAGGTCCATGGGCGCGGGGTCCGTGAGCATGAGGTCGAAATCGACGTCGAGGCTCTGCTCAATCACCTGTGTTGCGACGACGACGTGACGCTGGGGACGCTGTGTGGCCCCCTTGCCAAAGAGTTCGAGCATCCGACGGTCACGCGCCGCACGCTCAGCTGCCAGGAAGCGCGAGTGCAGCAGGGTCGTCTGCTCGCGTCCAAACACGGCCTTCACCGCGTCATAGGTCTCCTGCGCCTCGCGGACGGTATTGCGAATAACGACAGCGCATCCGCCATCAGCTAGCTCGCGGTCCAGCAGTTCCGCGATCTCCTGGGGGGATCCCACCGATGTCGGGATGATCCGCTTGGGGACCTCTGCCTCACCAGTAATCTCGTGGACGTGCACACCCGTAGCTGACACCGTCGAGATGACCGGATATCCGATCATGCCCTCGACCAACTGAGCCCCTTCGCCCGATGAGCCACGGCCTCGTCGATAGGCGTCCAGAAGCGCGCGGCGACGCGCGGGCGGCAGGGTCGCGGACAACAGAACGACGGGGATTTCGTACATGCCGAGCCACGTGAGGGCGGCTTCCAGGTAGGTCTCCATGTACTCGTCGGCGGCGTGCACCTCATCGATGACGACCACCTTGCCCATGAGTCCGAGATGGCGCACCAGCACGTGGCGCGACTTGAGAGCCGCGAGTAATACCTGGTCGATCGTGCCAACCACGACGGGCGAGAGCGTCGAGCGCCAGCGCTGCCCCATCCACCGGCTCGCGTGCAGGCCCAGGTCCTCCTCGTCGTCGTGCACTTCGAGGGGGCTCTGACCACTCTCGAGCAGACGCATGAAAGACTCGTTCAAGCTGTTCTTCCCATGCGCCAGCTGGATGCCCAGCCGCTGCGGCTCATCGCCCAGGATGCTCGTGAGCCACGAGGTGACGCGCTCAAACATAGCGTTGGTCGTGGCCTGCGTGGGCAGCGCGACAAACACTCCCTGCAGACCGCGAGCACGCATCAGAACCTCAGCGGCTGCAAAAGCCAGCTCGGTCTTCCCGGACCCGGGCGGTGCCTCGACGATCATGAGATCCGGGTCTTCGGTAGAGGCGATCTCCACGGCCTCGCGCTGGGCGCAGGTCGGCCGGTACGAGGCTGGCCACCCGAAGCGGTGACGGTAGAAGTCTGCGATTGGCTCCTCGAGAGTGGCGGGTAGACGCATGGGGGCAGGAAACGCTGCTCGCTTCCATCCGCGAGCTGCCCGTCTGCGCTGTTGCCCGGCATCCAGCTCCGGGTAGAACCGAATCGCGCATTCCTCATCTCCCTTGTCGGGGCGGGGGCGCAGCGGAAAGTAGTCCTCATTTGAGGCGAGCCAGTCCGCGATGACGAGTGCCGAGGCATAGGCGGAGGCGACGGCAATGGGGAGCTCGGGCAGCGCAGTTTCTGGCGCCTCGAGCGGAAAGCCGCTGCGCCTCGCCATCCACCGAAGAATCTCCGCGCGAGCTCTGCCCCTCATCGAGGGTCGTCCTGCTCCGACCCCTCTTGTGTCCTGTATTGCTGGCGCGCGACATTGACCGCACCCGCATCCGGGTAACGCCCGTGGTGAATTCCTACGAGGACCGCCCAATGAACGGCGCGCGCAGCGTCGCCTCCGCCGCGAACAATTGCCTCCTGAAACGCGAACTGACTGACGAGGCCGTGGGGCAAAAATTTGCGTTCCGGATAATCTGCCTTTCGCATAACGCCGAGCCCCTGGGCGCGAATGAAAGGTGCGAGCTCCGCTGACTGACACGCAAATTGGGGGCTCACCTTACCGACGTCATGGATCCCCGCCAGGAACACGAAGGTCGCCCGCGCCTTCGCCTGGTCCCCTTCCCACACGGAGGCCATGAGTCTGCGGTGATGCTCGCTCACATACTCATCGAAGAGGTATCCGGCGACGTCCGCGGCGTCCATGAGGTGCTGAACAACAGACAACCAGGCGGACGCGCCGCTCCCTGTCTTGGCCCAAAAGCAACGGGCAAGGTCGGACAGCTCCGAAACCGCCACGTCCGGCCGCGCGGCAGGAAAGACAGGCGGCGCCACAACAGGGCGAGGGATACTCGCCTTGCCATCTACTTTCTTTCGGGCCATCATCTCTACCTCGAGTCGATTTCGCTTCCTACGCAACCAAAACACGCTACGATGAGTGAGTCTGGTTACTCTGAAATTGTTGAGCCCAGCAGCCCCGACGGGACAGCCATCACCCCGAGGGGTTGATAGGTACACGATAACATTAAGACTTGTCTTATACAACGCATGTTCAGCATAACGTCTCCGCTGTGTGAAAGAAAGAGCCCAAACATAGAAAAATCCCCGCTCTCGCGGGGAAAACGTCCTCCTGATGCATCGCATAGGTTCATCCCTATACAGGGAACACGGCAGCCACAGCCGCCACACACACTCGCAGGACGTCACAAACGTATCACCTGTCCCACTCCCGCGCGCCATTACGGCACAATCGACACGATCCTGAAACAATAGGGGCATGTCGAACGACTCGCGTGAAAACCTGCAGGGTACGGATGGCCGGGATGCGGCCGACCTGACGACTGCCGCTGGGCAGGCTGTCTCGGAGCCGACTGCCGCTGGGCAGGCTGTCCCGGAGCCGACTGCCGCTGGGCAGGCCGTCTCGGAGCCGACCGCCGCTGCGGCGGTTGACGCGTCCGCCCAGGGGGCCTCGGCCTCGGCGATGGGTGGTGCGCAGGACGGTGCTGTCCTGGTTGCCTCACAGATCCGCGACCAGCAGGGATCGAACAGTCAGAACCAGCGGCCGACGCCTCGCCACACGCAGGGCGAGGTCGTGATCGCGCCGCCTTCCGCCCAGATGCCTATGAGCGAGCCGCGCCCCTGGTATCGTTCGCGCCGTTCTTTCGCCGCGAAGGGTGGCGGCGGCAAGGTCCTGGTCGCAGGCCTGGGCCTGACCTACACGGACCACGCGACGGGTGCGGTCCTGCTGGCGAACGTGGATATGGGCTTCCGCGCGCACACGCTGAGCGCCATCCTGGACCCGACGGGCCGCCGAGCCCGCGCCCTGTTCCTGATCCTGGCGGGTCTCGAGGAGCCGCAGGCCGGCCGCATTGTCGCGGCGCCGTCGCGCTCGTGGGCCGCGCGTCTGGCGGGCCGCATCGGCTCGGTGGCGTTGATCCGCACGGATTCCCCGCTGGATGAGACCCTGACGATCCGCCAGAACATCCTCGCTCCCCTGTCGGCGACGGGTTCGATCGCGGACTGGGACAACCTGGTGGGTTCCCTCCAGGTGACGGGTCTGGCGCAGCGCGTGGACCTGCGCCCCTCTGAGCTGACGGAATGGGAGCGTTTCAAGGCGCTCATTGCCCGCGCGATCGTGTCCGGCGCCGAAGTCTTCCTCATCGAGGATCCGGTTTCCCTGCCCGCCGAGGCGCGCGCCGAGCTGGGGCCCCTCCTGCGGGCGCTGACAAACGCGGGTTGCGCGGTCGTCGTGTCGACGCCATCCCCGGAGCTTGCCGCGTCCACGGACCGTGCGATTCTGCTCACGAACGGCCGAGTGTCCCTCGACGCCCCTGCCCCGACGCCCGCGATCATCGCGACCGCCCTGGAGGCCAACCCCGAGGACACCAGCGCTCTCCTCGCTATCGGCCCTTCCCCCTTCGACGAGGTCGTGGCCGGCTCCTCCGCGTCCGCTTCCTCCTCGGCCCCGGTCCGCCGCTCGATCGGCGTCGCCGCAGGTGGACAGGCGCTTTCCTCCGGGGACGCCGCGGCGGACGAGACGGCGCTCATGGCGCCGATCGGCGCGGACGAGGCCTCGGACGAGGACCGCTCGGACGCGTCGGTGCGCAACATCCCCGAGGTTGACGCCGACGACCCGGCACTGGCCGAGGATGAGGTCTCCGACCTGGTCGTGCGCGCCCGCAAGATCCTGTCGGATCTGCCGGGCTCGATCGCGCCGAAGGAGTAGCGTACGGGTCACTGCGAGCCGCCTCCCTTCGTGAGAGACTAGGTTTATCCTGCGAGGCGCTGCCTCGCTACCCCCGCACGCGCAGGAGTCCCCATGACCCAGTCCATCCCCCAACCCGGGCAGTTCCCGCCGCCCGCGGCCCCCGCACCGCACGCGCCGCAGCACGCTGCGCCCGCCCCCGAGGCACGCCCCAGCATCGGCAGCCTCGTCGCGCTGGTCACCAGCCAGCTGTCGGGCATCGTGCGCGATGAGATCGAGCTCAACAAGACGAAGGCGCGCGCTTTCGCTGCCAAGAGCGGTAAGGGCGCCGGCCTCCTCGTGACGGCCGCCGTGTTCGCTCTCTTCCTGCTGGGGTGGACCCTCCACACGATCGAGGTCCTCCTGGCCCTCGTGCTCCCGGCGTGGGCGGCGTCGCTGATTGTCGTCGTCCTGCTGCTGGTGATCGTGCTGGTGCTGGCCCTGGCCGGTAAGAACGCCCTCCAGAGCGCGCAGAAGCACCGCCCGGATCCGGCCGCGTCCGTGGCCGCCACGAAGGAAGCCATCCAGAAGGGACTGGGCAAGTGAGCAACACCGTCGATCCTCGCACCGTGACCGTCGGCGAGCACACCGCCGCGCCCTCCGGTCCGCGCACCGAAGAACAGATCCAGGCTGACCTCGAGCGTCAGCGCGCCGAGCTGGCCGCCACGATCGATCAGCTGTACGCGCGTGTCCAGCCCGCCGCACTCGCCCAGGAGGCGAAGGAAGAGGCGACCGTGCGCTTCGAGTCTCTGAAGGAGTCCGCGTCGCTGACCCTGCAGGACGCGATCGGCGGCAACGCGGAGGCCATCAAGAAGGTCGCCATCGTCGCCCTGTCGACCGTGGGCGCTATCGGCGTTCTGGTTCTGCTGGCCACCCGCAAGCCTCGCCGCGCCCGCCGTCACGCCCGCCGCATCGGCCGCGAGGCCACCAAGCAGACGCTCGCCGCGCTCGCGAAGCTCGACGAGGCCCTGGAAGCCTGACGCTTCGACCCATCCTGACGTTCCCCTCGCCCGGGCATGATGCTCGCGCGAGGGGTACGTGTTTGTGCGCGTTCCACCTCCAGTAACCGCGTTCACACGAATGAGCTGTCTGGGTCGCTTTTCCGCGGGCTTCCGCGCATCCGTACGCGACGGGCCGCTACGCTGTTCGCGCAAAAGCTGATCCAAGGTGAGGTCAAGGCCCGTCTTTAGCTATGATGGACCCACGAAACATTTTGAACACCCAGGGAACCGCTTGATGCGGACCCGAACGACGCGGAGGGGTCGACGCCATGGGGCGCGGCCGTCAAAAGGCTAAGCAGATGAAAGTCGCTCGGAAGCTGAAGTATTTCAGCCCCGACACCGACCTAAACGCACTTCAGCGCGAGCTGGCGGATGAGGACTCGTACACGGCGAATACCGCTGTGGACGAGCCCGAAGAGGACGATGCAATCGACGACGACCTCTACTCGAAATACGCCGACTTCGCGGATATCCCGGCAGAGGACGACGACATCGACCCGAAGCAGCTCGATGAGTCCTTCTGGACGGGTGGTTCCTCCACCAAGTAACGGCTCAGCCATCCGGCGGATCGGGCACCGGTCCGCCGATTTGGCGTGCCCGGGTGAGCCGACGCCCGCGTTCTCGGAGGTCGCGCGACCGGGCCCGGCCACGCGGGCGTACGCTCCTTGACGAGGCCTCGGTTGCCCCAGGCTCGTCGACCGCGCTCCGCTGCAGTCCCGCTGAGAGTGAGGGGCCGAGGCCACCCCGGCCTCGGCCCCTCACTCTGATCAGACAGACGGGCGGGGTCAGCCGACGCGGTACTCGCCGTGCATGAGCACGGCGCCCGCCTGGACACCCTTCGTGCCGGAGATGAGGCGCACGCCGGACGAATCGGCGCTCAGGTCGTCGATCGGGCCGAAACCCTCCACGGTCGCATCCGTGCCAAGAGTCGTGACGGAGCCCAGGACCCACGAGGCCACCCCGGCCTCGTTGATGGCGGCCAGGACCTCGGAGGCCACAGAGGCCGACACGACGGCGACCATGCCGACGCCCAGGTTCAGGGAGTCCTCCATGCCGACCCAGGTGACGTCGCCGCCGCGGCGCACCCAGTCGAACACGGCGGGAACGGTCCACGTGGAGCGGTCGACGGTCGCCACCGCGCCGACAGGCAGGACGCGCGACAGGTTCGCGGCCAGGCCGCCGCCGGTCACGTGCGAGTAGGTGTGAATCCCCTCGACGCCGAAGCGCTCGACCAGGTCCAGGCACAGGCGCGTGTACAGGCGGGTGGGTTCGAGGAGCTCCTCGCCGAGGGTGCGGCCAAACTCGGCCACGTGGGACTCCAGCGAGGCGCCGACGCGGGAGACGACGGAGCGCACCAGCGAGTAGCCGTTGGAGTGCAGGCCCGACGAGGCCATGGCGATGACGACGTCGCCGCCCGTCACGCGCTCGGGGCCCAGCAGCTTGGAGGCGTCCACGACGCCGGTCGCGGCGCCCGCGATGTCGTAGTCGTCGGGCTCCATAACGCCCGGGTGCTCGGCGGTCTCGCCGCCGATGAGGGGCGTCCCCGTGGCCTCGCAGGCGCGCGCGATGCCGGTGACGATGGCGGCGATGCGCTCGGGGACCACGTGCCCGCAGGCGATGTAGTCGGTCATGAGGACGGGGCGCGCGCCGATCACGACGATGTCGTCGACGACCATGCCCACCAGGTCCTGGCCGATCGTGTCGTGCACGTCCATGGCCTGCGCGATCGCGATCTTCGTGCCCACGCCGTCCGTGGAGGTCGCGAGCAGCGGCTTCTCCATGCCCAGCAGCGCGGAGGCGTCGACCATGCCGGCGAATCCGCCGGTCGCGCCCAGGACGGTGGAGTCGTGGGTGGCGGCCACGGCGCTCTTCATCAGCTCGACGGCGCGGTCGCCCGCAGCGGTGTCGACGCCAGCGGTCGCGTAGTCCAGGGGGGTGTCGGTCATGGGTGGTGCCTTTCGCGGATGGCGCTCGACGAGGCCGTGTCTGGGTGGTCGGGTTGAGAACGACGCCCGCGGCGCAGGGGTTGCGTCGCGGGCGTGGAGGTTAGCAGGGGGTGGCGTCGGGGGTTCCGGGCACGGGCGTCCCGGCGGGGATCGTCTCGGGGTATTCGCCGGTGAAGCAGCCGATGCACAGGGACGTGCCCTGTCCGGTGGCCGCGACCATGCCGTCGATCGACAGGTAGGCCAGGGAGTCGGCGCCGATGGATTCGCGCACCTGTTCGACGCTCATGGACGAGGCGATGAGCTCGGCGCGCGTCGGGAAATCGATACCGAAGAAGCAGGGCCACAGCACCGGCGGGGACGAGATGCGGATGTGCACCTCGGCGGCCCCGGCCTCGCGCAGCATCTTGACGAGCGCGCGCTGCGTGTTGCCGCGCACGATCGAGTCGTCGATGACGACCAGGCGCTTGCCCTCGATGACCTCGCGCAGCGGATTGAGCTTGAGGCGGATGCCCAGCTGGCGCAGGGACTGCGTGGGCTGGATGAAGGTGCGGCCCACGTACGCGTTCTTCACGAGGCCCTGGGCGAAGGGGATGCCGGACTCCTGCGCGTAGCCGATCGCGGCGGGCGTGCCCGAGTCGGGCGTGGGGATCACCAGGTCCGCCTCGATGGGGTTTTCCCGCGCCAGGGCGGCGCCCATCTCGTGGCGCGCGGCCACGATGCGGCGCCCGCCGATCGTCGTGTCGGGGCGGGCCAGGTACACGTACTCGAAGACGCAGGTGTTGGCGCGGCGCACGGCGAAGCGGCGCGAGTGCACGCCCGACGCGTCGATGGAGATGAGCTCGCCGGGTTCGACCTCGCGCACGAAGGTCGCGCCGCACAGGTCCAGGGCGGCGGTCTCGGAGGCGACGACCCAGCCGGAGGCCAGGCGGCCGAGCACGAGCGGGCGGTAGCCGTGCGGGTCGCGCGCGGCGTACAGCGTGTGCTCGTCCATGAAGACCAGGGAGAACGCACCCTTGATGCGCGGCAGAACCTTCAGGGCGGCGCCGACGAGGGGCGCGGGCTCGAGATCGTCCACCGACGAGGCCGGGGCGGCCTCGTCCGCACCCGTGTGCCCGGGCGTCACGGACGGAGACGCGATGAAGGGTGTCGGTCCGGGGATGCGGTCAGCCATGCCCAACAGCGCGGTCACGAGGGAGGTATCGGTGGAGGCACCGCGTTCAAAGTCTTCGCCGTCGTCGGCGATCTCGACGGCCAGCTCGCGCAGCTCAACCGTGTTGGTGAGGTTGCCGTTGTGGGCCAGGGCGAGCGTGCCCGTGGGGGTGGGGCCCAGCGTCGGCTGGGCGTTGCGCCACACGTCCGCGCCGGTCGTCGCGTAGCGGACGTGGCCCAGGGCGATGTGGCCGCGCAGGCCCTGCAGGGACTGCTCGGAGAACACCTGCGACACGAGGCCCTGATCCTTATACACGAGGATCTGCTTGCCATTCGACGTCGCAATACCGGCGCTCTGTTGGCCGCGGTGTTGCAAGGCATAGAGGGAGAGTAGGTCAGGCGGGAAACGTCCTCGCCCGGGGCCCACACTCCGAAGACGCCGCAGTGATCATGCGGGTGATCGTCTCCGAAGAGTTCCTGGTCGGACAGTGTCATGTCTGGCTGCGAGACGGGAAGCACGCTCTCACTCTCCCATACTTTTTGCCTCCTCGTGGCATATATCCACGTTGTGGCGAGCACACGAGAGCGCGACGGAGCCCGCACGCAGCGCGTAATTGCGCACGCTTTGCGGGGCAGAATCGGTCTCTCCTGGGTCAAGGTGACACAATGGAGTGCAGCAATCTTGAGGAGGAAACGTGGCCAATCCGACGCTGAGCGCCATCATGTGGGGACTTGCCCTGCTGGTGAGCGCCCTAGCCGTCCTGTCGTTCGCGCGAGGCCTGGCACACATGTGGCGCACGGTCTTCGCGGGCACGCCCAACCCGGGGCGCCTGAGCCCCGTCGGCAAGCGAGCGTGGGGCGTCATCTCGGCGGCCCTCACCCACCGCGAGTTCAAGGGACGCCCGTGGATCAGGTGCGCCCACTGGCTGGTCATGGTGTCCTTCCCGATCCTCTTCCTGACCCTCGTCACGGGCTACGCCCAGCTGCGCGTGCAGACCTTCACGCTGCCCCTCCTCGGCCATTTCGCGCCGTGGGAGTGGCTGACCGAGATCTTCGCGTGGGGCGGCCTGGTCGGCATCGTCCTCCTGATGATCGTGCGCCAGCTCGCAGGCCACGGCACCGCTGCGGAGGCAGCCCTGTCGAACGACGATCCCGGACGGCGCCGCCGCCGCGGCGGACCCGGAAGGCACCCCGCCCTCGTCCCTGGCCAAGCCCCACCCGCGCGATTCCTCCCCGCGCGGCATGGCCTCCCGTTTCCTGGGCTCGACCCGCTGGCAGGCGCTCTTCGTCGAGTGGGTCATCCTCATCGTCTGCGCGTGCGTCGTGGCCCTGCGCGGCCTCGAATACGCGCTGTTCAGCCTCACGCCGGGCCTCGAGGCCCACGCGACCGCCCTGCACTTCCCGCTCACCGCCTGGCTCGGCGCGCTCTTCGCGGCCGCCGCCTCCTCCTCGGCCGCCTCGCTGGCGAACGCGATCGTGCTGGTCAGCGCCCTCAAGGTCCTCACCTCCATGGCCTGGCTGACGGTCGTCGGCATCCAGACCGGCATGGGCGTCGCCTGGCACCGCTTCGTCGCGATCCTCAACCTGTACACGCGCCGCAACGCCGACGGCACAAAGTCCCTGGGACCGGCCGACCACATGCTGATCGACGGCAAGCCCGTCACCAGCGAGGACGACTTTGACGACGTCCCCGAAGACACGGTCCTCGGTGTGGGCACGATCGAGGACTTCTCGTGGAAGGCCCGCCTGGACCTGTACTCGTGCACCGAGTGCGGCCGCTGCCAGGAGCTGTGCCCCGCGTGGAACACCCAGAAGCCTCTCTCCCCCAAGCTGCTCATCATGGGCCTGCGCGACCACATGGAGTCTGCCTCCAATGTGCAGATCGTCGAGCAGGCGGAGGGCCACCAGAAGCTGGAAGACGGCGAGGTCCTCCTCGACAAGGGCGTGCCGGCCTCGCCGCACTCCTTCGACCTGGTCTCTGCCCTGTCCCTGTCGGGCGCGACCGGCCCCGAGGGCGTCTCCGCAGTCACCGCTCCCCTGGTCCCCGAGGTCGTCTCCGAAGAGGTCCTGTGGGACTGCACGAACTGCGGCGCCTGCGTCGAGCAGTGCCCCGTCGACATCGAGCACATCGACCACATCCTCGACCTGCGCCGCCACCAGGTCCTCATGGAGGGCGCGTTCCCCCGCGAGCTGGGCCGCGCCTTCCGCGGCATGGAATCCAAGGCGAACCCCTACAACCAGCCCGCCCGCAAGCGCATGGAGTGGGCGAAGAAGCTGGACTTCGACATCCCCGTCGTCGGCGAGGACATCGAGGACGCCTCCGAGGTTGACTACCTGTTCTGGGTGGGCTGCGCGGGCGCCTACGACGACACGGCGAAGAAGACCAGCGCCGCCGTCGCCGAGCTGCTGCACACGGCGGGCGTGTCCTTCGCGGTCCTCGGCTCGGGCGAGTCCTGCACGGGCGACCCGGCCCGCCGCGCCGGCAACGAGGCGCTCTTCCAGATGCTGGCCGCCCAGGCGATCGACACGCTCACAGAAGCCAAGCCCCAGAAGATCGTCGTCTCCTGCGCACACTGCTTCAACACGATCGCGGGTGAGTACCCGGAGCTGGGCGGCTCCTTCGACGTCGTCCACCACACACAGCTCCTCAACCGCCTGGTGCGCGACGGCCTGCTCACGCCGGTGGCCCCCACCACCTCATCTGCTTCCGCTGCCTCTGCAGACTCCGCGGGCGCGGACACCACGGACGAGGCCGGGGCTGACTCCCGCGGGCAACGCTCCCTCGGTCGGGGCGCCCCTGAAGGTCACCTACCACGACGCCTGCTTCCTGGGCCGCCACAACCGCGTCTACGAGCCGCCGCGCGAGCTCGTGGGCTCCCCTGCCGAACGTGGAGCTCGTCGAGATGCCGCGCAACCGCGACCGCGCAATGTGCTGCGGCGCGGGCGGCGCGCACGCCTGGTTCGAGGAGACGCGCGGGACCCGTATCGCGGATGCCCGCATCGTCGAGGCCGCGGCCACGGGCGCGGACGTCGTCGCGACAGCCTGCCCGTTCTGTTCCCCAGATGCTCGGCTCGGCCTCGGGCACGTCCGCCGGTTTCGTCTCCTCCGACGCCGCCGACCAGGGCAGGGGCGACCAACGAGGCCACCCACGGCCTCGTCGACGACCCGCGAGCGAAAGCTGCCCGAGGTGCGCGACGTGGCCGTCATGCTGCTGGAGTCCGTCAAGCGCGGACGGTAATCACAGGCTCCCCAGACGCAGTGCGGCCCCGCGGAAAAACCTGCGGGGCCGCACTGCTCGTTTGAAAGGATCAGTCCTCGACACCAACGATGACGTTGGAGGCCTTGATGACGGCGACGGCCTTGGAGCCGACGGTCGAGGCCGAGCTCCTCGATGGCGGCGTTCGTGATCGACGAGGAGATGACCAGGCCGGGGGCGACCTCGATCTTGACGATGCCGTTCACGGCGCCCTCGGAGACCTCAACGACGGTGCCGGGGAGCTGGTTGCGTGCGGAGAGCTTCATGCTGTGTCCTTCCCTTCGTATGGATGTGAAAACACAGCAACACTAGCGGGTGACACGCGTTCCGTCTACAGGAGCCCTATTGCCCGTCTTCGGGGAGATCTCCTCGAGTCCGACGAGGAAGCCGTCCTCGTCGATAACGTTGCCGCCCACCAGGGTCGCGATCATTCCGGCGGCCTTCTCCACGTCCTGGGTGGAGCGCAGGCGCTCAGGCGCGCGGTTCGGCTCATCGCACCCGCGCCGGGCGTCGGCGCGGAGGTGGGCAGCCAGCGGACCTGGTATTCGATGATGGCTCCGGCCGTCCACGGCTCCCAGCGCAGGACGCGGGCGGCGTGGGCACGGCGTGTACCTCGATCATCATGTCCGAGCGGTGGCCGATCGGGCTTATAAGGGCGTAGCCGTCGACGACCTGCGGCTTGTCGCGCTGGGCCTCATGCTCCTCGCGGGCCTTGGCGATCTTCGAGGCGATGTCCTCGCGCACCAGGGCCGAGCTCAGCCTTCAGCTTTTTCGATCTGCGCGATCTGCGCGGGGGTGAGCGGTGGGGGCTTGGGGGCCTCGGGCGTAACGTCGCGCGCGTCCTTCATCTGCTCGAATCCCGGCGCGCTCACGCATCGCGGAAAGCAGGTCCTCGGGGTTAATCCAGCGCGGCGAATACACCGTCAGGTTCACGGCCGAGTCGGCGTCGGGGACCATGACGTAGCCGCTGCCCGCGATGCGCAGGCCACCCGCGAGGCGTCGGGCCATGCGGCGCAGCGCCTCGAGCACGCGGTACTCCAGGCCCGTGGGCAGGCCGTCCGGGAACGCCTTGTCCCACTCGCCCATGACGCCGTTGTTTTGCTGGCGGGTGGGTGCCTGCGGGCAGCGCAGGATCCCACGCGTTCGCGAGCGAGGCCGGGGTGCCCAGCGCCGCGCGCGTCGGCTGGTCGAGCGTCCACGGCCCTCCAGCTCGGCGTCGGAGGACAGGCGCAGGCGGCCCGGGGCGAGCCATCCGGCCTCGTCCCACGGAAATCGCGAGGGCCTCAAGCTCGGCGGGATCGACGGCGTCGGAGACGAGGAACAGGTGATGCTCGCGCGCACGTCCAGGTCGATGACGCCGGCGGGCTCGCTGACCTCGATGGCGGCGGCGATCGGGATGGCGGCCTCTGCGCTCGTGACCTCGCCGTCGGCCGCGATCTGGAAGGCAGCGTCCGCCGAAGTCATCGTCGTCAGGCCGACGTTCGTCTGGGTGAGCGGGTTGTCCGTCGCGCTCATTGGCGTCGGGTCCGCGAAAGAATGAGGGCCGAGGCCATGCGCTCCTGAGGAACGCCTCACCGGCGAGGCCTGGGGGCCTCGTCCCTGTTGGTGACCTGCTCGCGCGGGGTCATGCCCGGCAGAGCGACGCCCTGGATGACGCCCGTGCGCGTCTGGCTGGGAGCCACCGGGGATGCCGGCCTCGACCCCGCGGCTGGCGCTCCCCTGAGGAGCGGGATTCATCTGAGGCACACCCAGGACGGGCGTCGGCTCGGGCGGCTCCGGCAGGGGGCGGTGCCTGCAGGTCAGCCGGCTCGGGGCGGGCGGCTCCGGCAGCTCAGCGGGATCCGGTGCGGGCGGATAGCCCACCTCGCGGGCCGCGCGCTCGGCGCGCTCGGCGCGCATGCGTTCAAGCCGGGAGGGAGGCGGAGGAGGGAGGCCGACATCGGGAATCACCGTTCGATGCGGGTGCACGAGAAGCGCTCGTGGGTGCGCGAGGGCGTGGGCCCGCGCTGACCCTGGTAATGCAGCCGAGCCCCTTCGAGACCCGATAGGGATGCTCGGCCGGGGAGGACAGGTCGAAGAAGCACAGCTGCCCGATCTTCATGCCCGGGTAGAGCAGGATCGGCATCGTCGCCGTGTTCGACAGCTCCAGGGTCACGTGGCCCGAGAAGCCGGGGTCAATGAAGCCAGCCGTCGAGTGGGTGAGCAGGCCGAGGCGGCCGAGGAGGACTTGCCCTCGAGGCGAGCGGCGATGTCGTTGCCGAGGGTCACCAGCTCGTAGGTGGCACCCAGGACAAACTCGCCGGGGTGCAGCACGAAAGGGCTGATCAGGGGCCCCATCCACCTGGTGGGTGAGGTCCGACTGGTCCGTGGCGGGGTCGATCACCGGGTAGCGGTGGTTATCGAAGAGGCGGAACAGTCGATCCAGGCGCACGTCAATGCTGGCCGGCTGGACCAGGGTCCCGGTCCAGCGGGTCGAGCTGGATACGTCCAGAGTCCAGGGAGGCCTTGATGTCGCGGTCACTGAGCAGCATGACTCGATTGTCGCATACTCAGCGCCGCGACAACAGCCTCGAGAGGGTCACTGCAGGGGCTGGCCCTGAGCGTCGGTGGCGTAGGAGCCGGAACGCATGATGAGCATGATGAAATCGATGAGCGCCCAGGGGCCGGAGACGAAGATACCGATGACGGTAATCGTCAGCACCAGCTGGATGATGCCCTTCGTGGTGTAGCCCAGGTAGAAGTTGTGAATACCGAGGGTGCCCAGGAAGAAGGCCAGGAGCACGGCGACGATCCACTGCTTCGGGGCACCAACGACGGGCTGGCCGTACACGGGCTGCGCGTAACCGGGCTGACCGTAGGCATCCGCACCGTACGCGCCCTGCGCGTACGCGTCGAGGCCGGGAACGCCGTAGCCCTGCTGGGCGTCGTACGCGGTGCCGTAGGGTCGTCGAACCGGGGGTCGCCGTGGCCTCGTCGTAGGCGGGGGCCGAGGCCTGGGGAAAAGCCGGAGCCTCGGGGGTGGGGGACCCGAGCAGGGTTCCTCAGGCTGGAAGGGGTGGCCTGCGGATCGGGCGTCGTCATGGGAAAGCCTTTCGATAGACGTGGGGGCCGAAATGGCCGTACGGGTACAGGGGTAGCGTGCGGTCGACATTCAGCGATAGCCAGTCCACCCCGAGGAACCCCTGATTAATCCCGGAGTGCCCTCCCAGGTCCACAAAAGGTGCGTGGCCAGGCACCCTGTCTCCTATATTGGCGGGACCCACAGGGGCACTGTTTTCAGGCGTGGTCAGAATGGCGAACCCTTTTAATTTTACAATGTTCACCCATTTTTACACGGCCGGTCACAGTAAAATTTCTTTCATTCGTCACTTTGCCCTTTCATTCCCTAGACTGACTGGGTGTTCATGAATCCATCGACAGAGGCCACACGAGTACTCCACTGCGACCTGCCTCAGTGGTTCGCAACACACAAGCGCGACCTGCCAATGCGCACAGCCGACGTCTCTGACTGGGGAACCCTCGTCTTTGAGATCATGAGCCAACAGACGCCCATCGCACGCGTCCAGCCGATCTGGCTCGAATGGATGGAACGCTGGCCCACGCCGGCGGACGTGGCGGCCGCTTCGTCGGCAGACATTATTGTGGCCTGGGCAAACCTCGGATACCCCTCACGCGCCCTGCGCCTCAAGGCCTGCGCGGCCGCAATCGTCGAGAAGCACGACGGAGAAGTCCCCCTGTCCCTCAAGGAGCTGATACTCCTGCCGGGCGTCGGTACCTACACCGCATCCGCGCTGCTCGCCTTCCGCCACGGAATCCGCGTACCGGTCCTCGACACAAACGTGCGTCGAGTGCTGGTCAGATTTCTGGACGGCAAAGAGTTTCCTCCCCACACCACGCCCTCAAAAGCGGAAACAATGCGAGCCGACGCATTATTGCCCGAAGACGGGCACAGCGCGGCCGAGGTGAGTTTGGCGCTCATGGAATTCGGGGCCCTCGTCTGCACACAGCTGAGTCCCTCGTGCGACGAGTGCACGATCTCGAACAACTGCGCGTGGGCGCTCGCCCGGATTCCCCCAGGACGAGAAGCGGCCCACGCCCCAGCCCCTACGCGGGCACCGACCGCCAGGCGCGCGGACGCATCATGAAAGCCCCTGCGTGCCGCCCACTTCGAGGGCACGGACGGCCTCACGAAACGCCGAGTCCTCGACGCCGCCCGCATCGACGGAGGCGACCGCTACCAGCCCACCCGCGTCTACCGGGCACTCCTGAAGGACGGCATGATCGTCTACAACGAGGACACCAAGCGGGTCACGCTCCCCGGTAACGTTCACAGACGAGGCCCGGGGCACCCACGCGACGGCGCGCGGTCCCGGGAGGCAGCCACTGCCTCGTTGATGAATCAGTAGCGGATCGCGTCGATCGGCTTGATGCGCACGGCCGCGAGCGCCGGGATGATGCCGCACAGGGCGCCGATGCTCGTGGAGATGGCGACGCCCGCGATGGCGGCTCCGGCGGGGAAGGCCGGGGTGTCGCTGAGCGTGACGCCCAGGGCCTCGAGGGGCAGGAATCGCACGACGACGACCGCGATGCCCACGCCAATGACGCCGGCGACGAAGGTCGCGACGACCGACTCCATAAAGACCGCGAAGAAGACGCGCGCCGCGGAGGCGCCGACGGCCCGGCGGATGCCGATCTCGCGCACGCGCTGGCGCACGGTCACGATCGCAACGTTGAGCAGGCCGAGGGCGCCCAGGAACACGATGATGCCGCCGATGACCATGATGACGTTGGAGATGGTGCCCAGCTGTTCCTCGCCGATGTCCTCGTGCTCGCCGCCGGAGACGGAGACCCTCCAGCCTTCTCCGAGGATCGAGGCCAGGGCGCGCGGCAGGTTTTCGCGGGCCTGGTCCGCGTTCTCGGTGCCCACCCACGCGATCATGGACGGGGAGCTCATCTGCGGGAAGGAGATTCGCGCCGCGTCGTAGTGCGCGAACACGGTCGGCATGTCGTAGGAGCTCTTGGACTTGGTGATGCCGACGACGCGCATCGCCGTGCCCTCGCTCGTGTGCAGGACGATCGGAACCTGGTCGATGGGGGCGCGCCCCAGCTGGTTCCACAGGGTTTCGGAGATGACGACGGGGACCAGGCGCTGGTCGGCGTCGCTGCTCACGACCCATCGCCCGGCGAGCATGCGGGTGCGGAAGATGACCTCGTAGGAGGGGTCGACGCCCTGGAACGTCACGCCGTCGACCATGTCGCCGATGTTCGTCAGGGGGTATCCGCGGAATTGTCCGCTGGAGCGGGCCTGTCGGGTTTCGACGATGTCCCCACCGCCGCTGGAGAAGCGCGACCAGTAGTGGATGTCCGTGCGCTCGGCCAGGGTTCCCATGGCCTCGCCGATCGTGTCCTTCTCGTCGGGGCGCTTCGCCGTCTGCGCGCCGGTGGCCGACGCGGGATCGGACGCGTCCTGATAGGGGCCGCCGGCCGCCGATCCTTCCGTGGCGTTCGAGGAGCTTTCGGGGGTCAGTCGCAGGGGTGACGGAGCGCCCCTCGTAGAAACTCCGCCAACTCGCGCGAGGACTGCGGGAGCAGGTCTCCGAGCGCGATGACGATCGTCATGGCGGCCACGGCCGCGACCACACCCACGAGGGAGAGGACGACGCGCGCCTTCTGGACCTTAACCTCGCCCCAGGCCTCGATGAGCGCGCCCAGGAGCTGACTCACGGCGTTCACTGCTCACCCTCCTGCGGCATTTCGGGGGACGAGGCCTGCTCAGCTTCCGGGTCACCCTCGGCGGGCGGACGCGGCGGTTCGGCCACAGCGGATTCTGAGCCCATCTGGTCGGCCCCGGCCTCGTCGCCGCCGTGCCCGGCCTCCGCGCGGCGCGTGAGAGCGGCGGGATCCTCGACCTCGTGCAGCGTGCCGTCGTAGAGCTCGTAGGCGCGCTGCGCCCGCGCGGCCACCGCCATGTCGTGCGTGATGACGATGAGGGCGGCGTTGGACTCGCGTGCGACCTCCTCGAGGAGGGCCATGACGACGCGGCCCGTGTCCGGGTCGAGGGCGCCCGTCGGCTCGTCGGCGAGGATGACGCGCGGGCGGCGCACGAGGGCGCGCGCGATCGCGATGCGCTGCTGCTCGCCGCCGCTCATCTCGCCCGGGTAGGGAGTCCGCGCGCTCGCCCAGGCCCACGCGCTCGAGCATGTCGACGGCGATCGAGCGCCTGCGCAGCAGCTGGGGGCCGGGGGCGTACAGGAGGGGAACCTCGACGTTTTCCGCGGCCGTGCGCGCCGAAAAGATGTTGAACTGCTGGAACACGAAGCCGAAGTCTTCCCCGCGCATGCGCGCGCGGCGCCCCTCGCCCAGGCGCGTCGTATCCACGCCGTCCAGCTCGTACGTGCCCGAGGTGGGGGTATCCAGCAGGCCGATGATGTTAAGCATCGTCGACTTGCCCGTGCCCGATCGGCCGACGATGGAGACGTGCTCGCCCTGGGCGACGTCCAGGTTGACGCCGCGCAGAATGTGCAGGTCCTCCCCATCGGGCAGGGTCACCGTGCGGGTCACGTCCCGCAGGCACACGAGACTCATTGCGTGCCGCCGCGTCGCCCGGGCCCCGACCATGCCGGAGTCCATGCCGCCGTATGGGCCGGTCTGCCCGTCCTGGTTGTCCTTGTTCGAGGTCGGGGTGAACTCGAGGATTTCCTCGCCCTCCGTCAGGCCCTCCTTGACCTCGACCATCTTGCCGTCGGTGATGCCCAGGGTCACCGCACGCTTCTCCGGCTTCGTCGGGTCGTCGGTCGGCAGGTAGACAGAGCCGGACTGATGCGACCCTCGACTGCGGAAATCGGCACCGCGAGGACACCCGTCGCCGAACCCGCCGTCATCTCGAGGGTGACCTGCAGGGCCCGCGAACACCGTCTGGTCTCCAGGGATCGCGCAGCGCGCCTTCAGATCCGTCGAAGCCGAGGCACCGTTATCGGAGCCGGCGAGCGACTTCAGGTCCGTTTGTTTGCCGGTCGGGCTCACCAGCTTGACCCCCCGAGCATTCGAAGGGCGCGGGGCCGTTCTTAATCGTGACGGTCGCGGTCGACGGGGCGTCCTGGAGGCGGTACATCTGGTCCGCGCTCAGGGGCGCGACCGCGGAGAAGGTCGCGGGAGCGATGGTCGCAACCGTGTCGCCGATCGCGAACTGCTGGCCGACGAGCACGCTCGTCGAGACCGTGCCATCACCGGGCGAGACGACGGTTTCGTACTTGTAGGTCGGATCGGCGGTCTCGACGCTGACGTTGCCTTCTTCGTCGGTGACCTGGCGGGTCTCGCCGGGGATCTCCTTGCGGATCTGCACGATGGCGTCGCCCTTGGAGATCTTGTCTCCGTCGTTGACGAAGGTGCGCACGACGTTGCCGTCCAGGGTCGCGCGGGCCACCACCGGCTCATCGGCCTGGATCGTCCCCGTGACGCTCACGGTGTTCGTGATGTCGGCGCGGCCCACCTCGATCGTCATCTGCCCGGGAGTTGCCGCCCGGGTCCATGCCATCGGTGCTTTGATCCTCCTGGGCAGCCGGGAAAAACGCGAACTTCACCAAGGCGACGGCGATAACTACCCAGGCAAGAACCTTGACAATGTCGAGCACCTGGGCGGTGCGGGTCTTATGTGCCACGTGCGTCTCCTTTGATGAACGGCGTTGACCAATTGTAGGTGCGCCTCATTAACGCAGCAACGCTATCCCCATCTATTCAGGGGTTTTTCTCAGGGGACCGTCCCGCCGGCTGGGCGTCCCACTCACCGGCCCCCTACCATGGGTAACGAACCGACGAAAGGCAGCCATGATCCGCCGCGCCACCCCCTGCAGACGCCGAGGCGCTCTCCACCCTGCGCGCACCTGCTTCACGCAGACCTTCGGCCACCTCTACGTCCCCGCCGACCTGGAGACCTTCCTCAACGAGGGCCTACGCACCCGACGTCCTGCGCGCCGAACTCGAGGATCCGAACCGGGCGACGTGGTTCCTCTTCGAGGACAGAAGCCGACGAGGGCTTCTCGCGGCCCAACCCCTCCCCGCCGTGAACTGCGCGCCGGAACCGGTTGACGAGGCCCCGGCCTCGTCGGCGTCCCATGCCCCAATCGGGTACGTGACCGCATGCCCCGCGCACCTGCCCCACCCCGACGTCGCGCCCGGCGACGAAATCAACGCCTCTACATCCTGCAGGGGCCACCCAGGGGCGGGGCGCGGCACCCTCCTCCTCAAGACGGCGCTCGAATGGCTCGAGCGCGACGGCCCGCGCACCCTGTGGATCGGCGTGTGGGCGAAAACTACGGGGCGCAGCGCTTCTACGCGCGGCACGGATTCGAGATCGTTGGCGACTACTCGTTCATGGTGGGCGACCACGCCGACCACGAGCTGATTACCCGCCGACCGGCGCGGCCTACACGCTAAGCACCCGCCCGTCGGCACGTCCTAAGCAGCACGCGGTCACTCATCTCCCGGCGCGGCACCCTTGCGAGTGCGCCCCATCGCACAGAAAAGGCCCCGAGGCACGTTGCCTCGGGGCCTTATCATGAGCTCATCACTCGGCAGATTCTTCAGCCTCAATCTCGGCGATCTGCTTGCGGACCTCATCCATGTCGAGGTTCTGGACCTGAGAAATCAGGGTCCTCGAGCGCGGACAGCGGCAGAGCGCCGGACTGACGGAACACGACGATACCGTCGCGGAAGACCATCAGGGTCGGGATCGAGGGTGATCTGAGCGGCCATCGCCATCTGCTGCTGATCATCCGTGTCGACCTTGCCGAACACGATGTCCGGGTACTTCTCGGAGGCCTCTTCGAAGATAGGGCCGAACTGACGGCACGGGCCGCACCAGGTCGCCCGAAATCCACCAGGACGATGCCGCCGGCGAAACGATCTGCTCGAAGTTCTCCTGCGTAAGGGTAACGGTAGCCATGTTTCTCCTGTTGTCGCCGGCGCTATCACCCGGTCTGTTGGTCGGGGCAAGAGCCCTGAGTGAACTATACGATTCAACGGGCGCGACGCGCCTCTATTCCCCGGCAGGGAGCGTAGAGGTGGTGACGTGACGCACATTATCCTCCGAAGCGCCCAGGCCTCGCAAGATGAACGTCTCGACTAACTGCAGTGCAGACTCACGATGCACCGGGTCGCTTCGGGAGGCGCTGCCCCTGCAGCGTCGCATGAATCAGGTGCACCGCGCCCAGCGTGTTCTGCTCAACGATCAGCCCGCGCTCCATGGCCTCGTCCAGAATCCCAATGAGGGCTCACCAACAACCCCGCGTGATCATGCAGATGCGAGGCACCCTGGCCCGACATCTGACGACGCAGGCCCGTGCCAGCCTTGACGTGGTATCGGCTAATCATCTGCAGGTGCGCGCGAATGTAGAGGCGCAGACGCATGAGCGGATCCGGCTCGGACTCGAGACGGGCCGTCAGCACCCGCGTGAACTCCTCGGTCACCTCGCCGCATGTAGGCCAGCAGGAGAACCTCCTTGTCCGCGAAGTGGTTATAGACGGCCGTGCGCCCAACGCCCGCACGCTCAGCGATCTGACTCATGGTGATCGACTCGAAGGCCTGCTCGGCCATCAGCGAGCCGAGCGCATCAAACAGGCGCGTGCGAGTCAGCTCGCGGTGAGAGGCGAGCGACTCGCCAATAATCTTCGGCATAGGCCTATTCTGACACTTGTCCCCTATGTGTCGTCAAATGGGGAGCATGCGGGGTGAACTGCGCGTTCGCGCAACGACGCCGGTCGCGACGTGTACGTTCACCCGTCGCCAGCACCCCGAGCGCAGCGCCGGACTGTCAGCGAGCGCAGCGAGCGACCACGGCCTCGACAATCGGCAGGTCAGCGACGATCCACGGAAGCTCGACCAGATCCGCGAGGGCACCCACGTTTGCCTCAAGGTGCGACGCGCCCGCGCGCGGTGCGGGCGAGCCGGCCGCCACCTCGGCGAGCCACACGCCCATGACGCGCCCGCCCAGAATCGGCCACCACTGGCCGCCCTCGGGGCACACGCGCTCGCCGATAATGAGGCGGGCGCCGAGCTCTCGGCAATCTCGCGCGTGAGTGCTTCGACCGGATCTTCATTGTCCTCGACCTTTCCGCCGGGCAGCTCGAACTGTCCGCGCAGCTCCTGCGGGTAGGCGCGCGAGCATGCGAGTAGCATCGTGGGGTCGCTCAGGGAATCGACGATCGCGGCCGCCACCACGGGACGAGGCATGGGTACTCAATCAGTTGGGCGAGGCCAGTGTATCGGGCGCGGGAGCGCAGGCCACGGAGGCTGCATGCCGGGCGACGCCGCGACCCACCCCTCCCACACCTCCGCCGCGATTCGTCACCACACCCTCCGCCTAGCACTGCCACACCGCGCCCGCCAACGCCGGTTGCGCGGCTATCCGGCGTGACGATATGATCGACGGGTCGATTCCTTCGGGACGATGAGTGCGGGCGTAGTTCATCGGTAGAATGGAAGCTTCCCAAGCTTCAGAGGCGGGTTCGATTCCGTCGCCCGCTCTAATAGGACGCTCATGTGGATACAAGGTATCCGGGTGGGCGTTCTTCTTCGTTTTTCCTGGTATTCCGCGGTTTCAGGGGATGTCGTATGGGACGGGTTGAGACCCACGGGCGGCGCTGAGGGGCACTGCTGGGGTTTTCAGGGGCGGTTTCGGGCGCTTCGGCGAACCGCTCGTGAAAAGGCGCAGGCCAGCGTCAAAAGGTATGGGTCGTCACAGGAATTCCCCTGCTGCCCGGGTGTGCTCACAGCCCGTCGTCACTGCTTCTGCGAGAATGAGGTGTGGCGCGTGAAATACGGGAAAGGTAGGCCGTGATGGGCGGATCGCAAGAAGTCATCGAGGTAACTCTGCTAGACGGATCCTTCGCTGGTTCCCGGGAAGTGCGAGTGGCCTCCGCGGACGTCTCCTACCGGCTCTACGTTGCTGCCAGCCCGCCAGATCCGCGACTTCCGCTCCCACAAGCACATGAGCAAGCCCGGCATCTACATAATGCTGGGCGACCCCACGGACAAAGCCTGAGGTCTACATCGGGCAGGCCAAGCGCCGCAAGAACGGCAACGGCACCATCCACCGGATCATCGAGCACATCGACCGGGGCGAGCACCTGTTCTGCCAGTGGGCCATCATGTTGGTCGACGATGCCCGCAAGTTCGGCCCGACCGAGCTGACGAACCTGGAGAACACCTTCACCCTTGCCGCGCAAGAGGCTGGTCTGACCGGGTGCGTAACGGCTGCGAGCCCTCCAATAGTGAGCTGACGCTGGCGACTCGGCTTCGCTTGGATAAGGTCGTGGAAACCACTCGCCTCATGCTCGGAGCTTTGGGTATCTACATCCTCGACCCGTGTCCTGACGGCGGCTCGGCCGCGAAGAACCCTAAACCCAACAACACGGGTGAGGCTCAGGACTCAAAGCGCGCCCGAGGCAACCTTGCTGCCAGACAGTGAGCCCGAACTGGTCCTCTACTGGCGCTGCGTTCTGCTGAGAAGCCTGCGGTCGCGCACAAGATGAGCGACAAAGTGTGGGTCCTCAAGGCTGGTTCACCCGTGAACCCAACCCCCACGAACGACACCGGGCGCGCTCTGCGGGCGAAAGTACGACGGGCAGATCCGCGACGGCCGTACCACCGTCGACCCTCATGTTCACCTCGCCCAGTACTGCCGCCACCTAGTGGCGAGGCTCCAACCGCAACGGCAACGCCACCTGGCGCACCAGCGAGGGACGCCCCTCGGCGATCTTGCATAGCCCTGCCCCGATGGTACGGCGGCGACCTTCAGGTTTGTCGACGGTTTGCGAGCGTCGGGCACTCGACTCTCAACTCATGCGCCTGTGGCAATCTCGTCCTGTTCACCTCTTTGCACGACGTGGGAGAGCTCCCAGTAGATGAGGTCTGAAATCTCGCGGATCACAGCGGCTCGACGCTGAGGGCTCTCGAAGAACTTCTCGAGGATGATGTTCTGAGCATCATGGTGGTCGAGGGCGGCATTCGTGACAGCTTCTTCAATGGTGCGCGATTCGCGGAACTGTTCCTTGCTGTTCGCGTTGACCTGTTCTCGGATCGCCTCGTCCTTGACGAGAATGGTCACGACTCCCTGCACCCAGAGTTGACCGAGTCGGGGTCGAAGTTCTCCCCTTCGAACAGATCATTGATGTTCTTCAGGATCTGTTCCCAGGCCTACATGTTCGGGTCCCGTGTGGTCCCACCGCCGACACCCATCGGCTGAGTTTGTCGCCTTCGCCGATCAGCGGAGTTGAACCCTCGCTGCGCCGTGTTTTGCTGATGTGGGTCAACTCGATACTCGACAGGTCAAGTTCCTCGGCGCTCCTGCGCCCCTGTGAGAACGCGGCGAGGGAGGCGGAGGAACAGTGCGAGCTTTTTCCAGATCCGTATCCTCGTAGTCCACGATCTGCGAGAGGAAGTCGTAGAGGCGGACGAAAGATCCCACGTCCTTACGGAAGAGGTCCAGTTCGTCGATGGATGCTTTTGTCCTGGTCGCTGAGGCGCTGCGCAGTACCGATCATTGAAGCGATCGGCGCGCTCTTGAGAGGGGACCGGTGTGCTTGCCATGTGCCTTTTTCGATGATGAAGGCGTGAGCGAAGCGGTCCCACCTCGTCTGCGGTGTAGATACCGGCCGTCTCGAGCTTGCGCGCTAGATCGTGCACCAGATCAGGGTCTGTTGTTTGGGTGATCTGGGCCGCGCGGAAGTACGGCAGGAAAGAGTTCAGGATTGTCTCGGGATCATTGACGAAGTCGAGGACGTAGGTGGTGTCCTTGCCCTTAGACGGCAGGGTACGGTTCAAGCGTGACAGCGTCTGGACTGCCTCGATGCCGTCGAGCCTCTTATCAACATACATCGCGCAGAGGAGCGGCTGGTCAAAGCCAGTCTGGTACTTGTTGGCCACAATCAGCACCTGGTAGTGGTCACCAGCGAGATGCGTTGGGAATGGTGCGTCCGCGTAGCCCCGGATTCATGTTGTGCTCGGTATGAGGGCTCGGTAACCCCAGGAACTACTTCTTCAACTTGATCACTGGTAAGGCTGCCTGAAAAAGGCCACCAAGGTGCCCATCTCGTAACCATGAGAGGCGATGTACCGGTCGATCGCGGTCTTGTACTTGAGGGCTGCCGCCCGGCTGGAGGTCACCACCATTGCCTTGGCATGCCCATCAAGCAGGCGGGCCACATTGGTGCGGTAGTGCTCAACGATGATCTGGACCTTCTGGGCGATATTGGTCGGATGCAGGCTCACCCATCGCATAAGGCCCTTCGTCGCGGTGGCCTCATCCACCTCATCAGTTGGCGCGGTTTTCCCATCGGCTTTCTGTGCGAGCTGGAATGCCGTCTTGTAGGTGGTGTGGTTGCGCAACACGTCGAGGATGAACCCTTCCTCGATGGCCTGCTGCATCGAATACACATGGAACGCCTGCGGTGTCCCGTCGGCACCGGGGCGACCGAGACATTTCGAGGGTCTTACCCTCGGGGGTGGCTGTAAGGCATAGAAAGACACGTTTTTCGGATGTGGCGCGCGCAGCCATCTCCCTGCAGCCAGCACGTCCTCAACGGACAGCTCTGCGCCCTCGCCGATCGCCTCAACCTCTGCCTGCGAGAGGACTTGGCGCAGCTTTTGCGCACTGTTCCAGTCTGAGACAGATATGCTTCGTCCGCGATGACAGCGAAGTTCTTGTCTGCCATTCCACCCTGCTCAGAGATCGCCTCGAGAACGAAGGGGAACGTCTGCAACGTGACGATGATGATCAGCTTGCCGCTAGCCAGTTCCTTGGCGAGGAGAGCCGACTTGGAGGTTTCTGCTGCTTTGCGGACCTCATCGGCGTTGATCGTTCCCACCGTCCCGCGGGTGCCTTCGATCGCCTTGATCGCCTTCTGCAACTGGTCATCGAGGACTGTCCGGTCGGTGACCACGATGACCGAGTCGAAGATCTTGGTATTGGTGTCGTCGTGAAGGTTGGCCAACCGCATGAGCCAGCCAGGCAATGGAGTTGGTCTTCCCTGATCCTGCCGAGTGCTGGATGAGGTAGCGGTGCCCTGGCCCCTCGGCTCTGGTGGCCGACAAAAGTTCGGTGACGGCCTCCCACTGGTGGAAACGCGGGAAGATGACTTGCGTCGACTTCTTGTGCTGCCCGGTCACCGGGTCGATCTTCTCCAACGTTTGAGCGTTGATGAAGCGCTCAATGATCTGCAGCCAGTTATCACGTTGGAGCACACGCTCCCAAAGGTATGAGGTCGCCGCACCATCAGGATTGACCGGGTTGCCAGCACCGCCGTCATTACCAAGGTTGAACGGCAGGGAACACTGTGTCAGTCCCCGAGAGTCGTGTCGTCATACGGATCTCGTCCGTGGACGCGGCGAAATGGACCAGACAACGTGATCCCCACTTCAGAAGTGGCTCGCCTTGCGGCTTGCGATCGTGCTTGTACTGATGAACCGCATCATCGATGGACTGGGTATTGTCCGTTTTTCAACTCAGCTGTAGCCACCGGAATGCCATTGACGAAGAAGACCAGGTCAATCGCGTCATTGGGATGCTTGGCCGAGTGGTGGACTTGGCGCATCACCCCGCAGAATGTTGGCCTCGTAGTTCTGCTGTGCAGTGGGATTGAGCGTGGTTGCGGGCTTGAACGCGCACATGGCGAACTTGGCCGGGGTGCGTTTGAATCCGCCACGTAGTACCGCTAGCGCCCCACCGCCATGCTCCAGGGGCTGGTCGAGCTCCTTCGCGAGGTCGGTCGATAATTCCTTGCTTGGCGCGTTCTTGTTCTGCAGGAGTCGTCGACGGTTTGACGACCTTTTCCCACTGCTCCGGCTGAGTACGACGGAGCCAAGCAAACACATCATCCGGCACCAACGCGAGACCCTGATCGTAGCCACGGTAGTGGCGGTCATAAACCCAGCCATGAGCAGCTAGGGTAGTCACAGATCTCTCCTCGAAAGCCTTCTCATGCTGCGTTGCCATGACTCACACTCCAGCTCGCCAGTCACTGCCGCCGTGATCAGTGCCGCCCGTCGTTCCTCCAACAACTGTCGAAGTGATTCCAGCGACTCTCCTACTGGATCCTGCTCTGCGATGTCAACGAAACGCCTCTCGATGGACTCTTGAACGGGCAGGTCCGGAACAGGCACGCGAATATCGGCCAAATCTTCCCAATACAGGCGCCATTGGGACGGTCGAATTCTCTGGAGCGAATTCTGTATTCGCAAATCATCCTCGAAGAGCGGAGGATGTAGTGAGCGAACTGGCTCGAAAAACGTGTTGTGATGGGACGAAGTACTTGATAGTCACCACTACAATACCTTCGAAAATCGGAGATTGCCACAGATCCTTGCCAAGCCTTCATTTTGTTGACGACAGGTCGCCGACGGTGACTCTACGGTAGTTCGAAAGGTCTTCAGGTGTCACATTATGGTTGTCTGAGCGGCTATTCTTGGGTATGACCCCATAATCGCGGTAGACGGACAGCACCTCTTCGTCACCATTTGCACGTTCATTCCGAGGCGCAAACAGGAACCGCAACTTCACAAGATCTGCTTCGACGCTTTCCATGATGACGTCAGCGAGTGTCACGCGCCGTTCACTGAGCAACGCCGTGAGACGCTCTTGTACTGCGACGAGGGCGTCAATTTGCTCGAGTTCAGCATCGAGAAACTCAACTATGCGACGTTGACGCTCAATGGACGGCAGAATAAAAGGCAGTTGCCGTAATCCTTCCCAGCTAAGACTTGCCCGGACTCCGCCCTCGCTTAGATTGTTGAAGATGCGCCTGTTGTACAGATCCATAAAGTACCAGTAGGCGTACTTAGGGAGTACGCGGCGGTCCGCTGTAAGAGCGATATAGGCCGGACTGACGAGCCCAAGATCTTCTGACAAGCCAACGCGGCTCGTGGACACATTCTGCAAATCAATCAATTTGAAGATCAGCTGTCCCGGTTTGATTAACTGATAGCCATCAAAGTTTTTCGGGCTGAAGGCCATCTGTTGCCTCGCGCGAGCGAGGGAGTACGCCGTTCATCGTCAGCGACAACCGCTGATACTGTTCCGATTCACTCGGTCCGGGGACAACCTTGGACTTCTGAAACACATACCCAACCGGAATGATTTCATGTTCATAGTTTGGCTCAAGCACCCAGTCTGGCAAGTGCTCTCCGCGAAATTGCTGGCTCAAGCCCCAACCTCCTTGAGAAGCGCGAGCAGCTCCGTCGCAACCCCTCGCAGTTCCGAGTCAATTTCATGAATCGATCGAGGCGGCGCATAGGAATAAAAAGTATCGGCTGAATAGAATTTCGTAGCCGATCTTGGTCTTCTTCTTGTCGATCCAGGCATCATCAACGTATGGCAGCACCTCGCTGCGCATGTACGCATCGACGGTGGCTTCATAGCCGCCGATCCCGTCCGTATTGCCCGCGTAGGTGAATGGAACCTTCTCTGTGTCACGGAGGCTCGAGGTCCGCTACTGGCTTTCCCCGTGAAGTGGTAACGATCTGGCCGTCTTGGTCGCGTTGGGGCGTTCAACGGTAATGGTCCAGTATCCGAATTCCTCAATGGGAGGATTTTGCAGTAGTCGGATTCCTCGTAGGCGCTGTAGCTCTCCAGGATCTGGCGGCGGTCGTCTTCGAGAGTTCGCGTCCCTTGTCGCCGAGCTTCTTGCGCATCTTAACGTAGAAGTTGGTGGCGTCGATCAGTTGAACATTGCCCTGTCGATCGGCGGGCTTGTTGCTGTCCAGTACCCAGATATAGGTTGCAATCCCGGTGTTGTAGAACATGTCGTTCGGCAGCACGATGATGGCGTCAACGAGATCTGCCTCGAGCACCCAGCGCCGGATATTTGAGGGACCTGACTCGGCTGCACCGTTGAACAGTGGTGAGCCGTTCATGACAATGGCTGCGCGTCCGCCACCTTTGCTCTTGGGGCGCATCTTCGCGATGAGGTGGCGCAGGGAAGAGCATCTGGCCGTCCGAGACTGCCGGGGTGTTCTTCTTGGGTTCTTTCGCTCCGACATAGAAGCGGGACGCCTCTCCCAGTTCCTCAAGCTCGGCGAGGACCGCAGCTTGGCTCTTCTTCCAGTCGTCGCCATAGGGCGGGTTGGACAAGCAGTAGTCGAAGGTCTGGCCGGGGAACCTGTCATCAGCGAGTGTGTCGCCAAGCTGGATGTTGGACGGATCATGCCCTTTGATGAGCAGATCGGACTTGCAGACTGCGTAGGACTGGTCGTTTCGCTCCTGCCCGTACATGCGTAGCTGAGCGTCGGGGTTGAGGCCAGGGTGTTCCGGGGTGCCGATGAGGTGTTCTTCTGCAATCGAGAGCATCCCACCTGTTCCTGCGGTGGGATCGTAAATCGATCGGACCGTACCTGGAACCGAGGTGCGTCGTCGTCCCCGCGAAGATCAGGTCGACCATGAGCCGGATTGCGTCGCGGGGTGTGAAGTACTCACCGGGCGACTCATTGGTGGACTCGTTGAACGTGCGAATCAGATACTGTGAGGTCGCCCATCTCTGCGTTGGGGACCCTTGTTCGGGTGCAGGTCTACGCGCGCGAACTTCTCGATGATGATGAAGAGCAGATCCTTCTCCGCCATCCTGGCAATCTGGTCGCCGAACTTGAACCGCTCGAAGACGTCGAGGTTGTCAGAGAATCCATCGACGTACTGCTTGAAGTTGGCCTCGAGCCCTGCGGGGTCACCGAGTAGCATCTGCAGCGTCCACGGTGTCGTGTTGTAGAAAGACAAGCCGGTCTTGCGCTTGACCTGCGCGCTGAGTAGTTCAGGTTTGTCAGCAAAGGCTCGGACAAGCCCAGCCAGGTCCTCCCGATGGTCTTCGAGCACACAGTCGAGCCTGCGCAAAATGGTCATCGGCAAGATGACATCACCGTACTCGTGCGGCTTGTAATCGCCTCGGAGCTGGTCGGCGATGCCCCAAATGAAGGGTCCAAGGTTACTCACGCTGACATTTCCTTATTTGCTGTTTCTGGCACTATTTCAACGATATCTTCAGATTGTACTAAAGAGTTTGGCAGATCCGCAACAGTACGTTGGTGGTGACGTTGCCGTCTTTGCTGAGCTTAGCGATGGTTGCTGGGTATAGTCCTGCGGCTCGGCGGAGGTATTCGCGGGTCATGTCGCGGTCAATGAGGAGTTTCCACAGCGGTTTGAAGGTGATACGCATGGTTAGTTACCTTCCTCGGTGGTCTCTGTGTTCCAGGTGAAGCCGTAGAGGGCTTCAGGGCCGTCGCCAAGGTGGATGACGCACGTCGCTTCGACGAGTTCCTCGGCTTGCTGGCCATACGTCTTTGTCGCATCGAATGAGAAGAAAACCTGTTTGGGTTCACCTGCGCCACTCGTTAGTTCCGCCGCACGCATGTATGCCTCGCAGCGCGCGTACTGGTTGGGTGAGAGCCAGCCCAGCGCGCTGTGGGGTGCTCTTCATTGTAGCGGCGCGACCAGGCGGCGATGAGGGGCGGCGTGGTCGAGCCCAGCGAACATGTTGTCTTCAAGAGTTCATCACGCATGCGGTTGTGTCAGGGACTCCACTAACCCGCCGAGCCACAGCTGGCCCGGGGGTATGAATGCGTGGAGAGCGTGTCGCGGTCGCTGGCCCAGCGTCCCACGGCCGCGGCGATGCATTCAGGCCCGTTATCGGCCCGTAGTACCTGGGGTGCCCCATGGGCCAAGACAGCCAGGGTCACGCATGTCGATCACGTCGACGGCTCCCATGCGCAACTCAACGCGCACAGCCAGGTGCTGGCGCGTGAACTCATCAATGACGTGACAGACCTTCCGGCCACAAGCAGCCGCGACTACTCAGAACAACCCTCTCAAAACAAACGGTCCGAAGAACCCAGGCCCCTCCAGGAAATCGCTTAAAAATCAATAATTCCGATTGGAAAGTAGGTACAATACGCCTATGGATACTGACGCGGTATCACAGTTCGTGCGCGACGCTATCGCAGCGCTCGATGCGCTGGGTGCCCGCGAAGAAACAGAGTATCTGCGCATGATGCTCGAATGCGACGGCCCGGATGTCGACGGAGCGGTCTCTTCGCTCGTTAAGTACGGTGCCGTCACTGGCGCCTGGGTTGATCGGCTTGCAGCGATCAGCGATGCAGAGGGCGGCTTTTTTTCGATGAGGAGCTCGCAGAACTACGCGAGGGCGTCTCCACAACCGAGGACCCAGCAGCGTAACCCAACACCACTGCTCGCCTCCGGTAGTGAGTTATTGAAACCGACGGCACCACCACGCGCCTGCCTGAGCTCACCAATGAAACCGCCAGCACCTTTGCAAGCCCCCAACACCCGGAAAACCAGCATTTTTCCCCGCGCAAAGGTGCCACCAGTTTCAAGCCAGCGCTCACACAAGGTCGCAAAGGCGCCACCAGTTTCACCACAGCGAAGCGATGCACTGAGATACGGAACCAATGCACCAGATAGCGCAGCAGTGCACTAGCAACGAAGCAGTGCATCGCCCACCTATGTAGTGCAATACCCCTGAGCAACAAGCTCAACCACGGAAGAGGGGCTTCCCCAATTCCGCATGCCATTCCAATGATCAAGCCTCACGCCACGACACCCCTTGAAGGAATTGCATGCGACATGACAGGGCGTAGGACCAGGCCGCCGGAAAAGTCGCACGTCATTCGATTGCCTGAACTTTCAATAAAGCTCCGAAACGTTGGAATTCCAACGATCTAAATTCAGCATTTGAAAGAGCCACGGGGGAATTACGTGCGAAATTGGGTGTGGACTCAACAATGCGGCAAGCGAGGTCTTGACACGACACCTGTGGGGTTGCGGCGAGGCCTGGCCGCAGTGCCGGTGGGTGGCGGCAGGGCCAGACCGGGCTCCGAGACGACGCACCCAGCAGGCTCCGCCGGTGTGGAGGGCGCCGGAGGGACCTGCCGCGGTGCCGGTGGGCGGTGGCGGGGCCTGGCCGGGCACACCAGAACCACAAGCACCACCGGTGTGGAGGGCGCCGGAGGGATCTGCCGCGGTGCCGGTGGGCGGTGGCGGGGCCTGGCCGGGCTTCGAGACGACGCGCCGAGCGAAGCTCGCAGCGCGCGCGGCTCGCGGGCGGGCCGCCGCCCACCGGCACACACAGCGGCCGGGACCGGTGCCCGGAACACCAGCGACGCAACGCAAACGCGCGGCAGCCCGCCGGGCCGCCGCGCGTTCACGCAGTCAGTGGAACACTCAACGCAGTCGCGCAGCCACCACCTCGGCGACCTGGACCGCGTTCAGGGCAGCGCCCTTGCGCAGGTTGTCGCCGGAGACGACGAGCACAAGCCCGCGGTTGCCGTCGACGGCCTGGTCGTGACGGATGCGGCCGACGAGGACCTCGTCGCGGCCGGCGGCCTCGAGCGGGGTCGGGACGTCGACGACGCGCACGCCGGGGGCCTCGGCCAGCAGGGCACGGGCCTGGTCGGGCGTGATGTCGCCGGCGAACTCGGCGTGGATGGTGAGGGTGTGGCCGGTGTAGACGGGGACGCGCACGCAGGTGCCGGACACGGCCAGGTCGGGAATGTGCAGGATGCGGCGCGACTCGTTGCGCAGCTTCTGCTCCTCGTCGGTTTCCTCGCTTCCGTCGTCGACGATGGAGCCGGCGAGCGGCACGACGTCGAAGGCGATGGGGCGACGTACACGCCGGGCTCGGGCAGGGTGACCGCGCGGCCGTCCAGGGCCAGCGCTGCCAGGTCTTGAGCGACGCCGGCCTCAATCTGGCCGGTCAGCTCGGCGACGCCCGCGCGGCCCGACCCGGAGACGGCCTGGTAGGAGGAGACGAAGAGACGCGTCAGACCACCCGCAGCGTCCACGAGGGGCTTGAGGACGGGCATGGCGGCCATCGTGGTGCAGTTGGGGTTCGCGATGATGCCCTTGGGGCGGTTGTCGACGTCGTCGGGGTTGACCTCGGAGACGACGAGCGGGACCTCGGGGTCCTTGCGCCACGCGGAGGAGTTGTCGACGACGACCGCGCCGGCGGCCGCGAACTTGGGGGCGTACTCGCGCGAGGCGGTGGCGCCCGCGGAGAACACGGCAATGTCGATGCCGGAGTAGTCGGCCGTCGCAACGTCCTCGACGACGATGTCCTGCCCCTTCCAAGGCAGGGTGGTGCCCGCGGAGCGCGCGGACGAGAAGAAACGAATCGTCTCGACCGGGAACTGACGCTCCTCCAGCAGGGTGCGCATAACTCGGCCGACCTGGCCGGTCGCACCGACGACGGCGACATTGAATCCACTCATGGTGTTCTCCTTGTGTTGGTGCGCGCGCCCATACGACGGGGCGAACGCTGGATGAAATCTATGGGGACGAGGCCGGGGCTCACTCTGGGAGCGCCAGAACCGCGCGGATCAGCGGAACCGGCCCGGGCCTCGTCGATGAACGATCAGCGGCCGGTGCCGCCGTAGACGACGGCCTCGGTTTCGGAGGCGTCGAGGCCGAACGCGGTGTGGACGGCCTTCACGGCGCGGTCGAGGTCGTCGAGGCGGGTGACGACGGAGATACGGATCTCGGAGGTGGAGATCAGGTCGATGTTGATGCCCGCGTCGGACAGGGCGGAAAAGAGGCGCGCGGAGACGCCGGGGTTGGTGCGCATGCCGACGCCGACGAGGCTGAGCTTGCCGATGTTGGGGTTGTAGCGCAGCTCGTTGAAGCCGATCTCGTCGCGGTGGGCTTCGAGGGCGTCGAGGGCCTTCTGCGCGTCGCCTTCGGGCAGGGGTGAAGGTGATGTTGGCCTTCGTGGGGTCGGAGATCGGCAGGGTTCTGGACGATCATGTCGATGTTGGCGCCGACCTCGGCGACGACAGCGAAGACGCGGGCGGCGACGCCGGGGCTGTTCGGCACGTCGGTGACGGTGATCTTGTCCTGGGAGCGGTCGTGAGCGATACCGGAGATGACGGGCTTTTCCATGGCGTTTTCCTCGGGAGACTTCAGGGGCTGCGTCGGGCACGAGGCCCTTGAGTTCAGGGTTTGCGGGGAGTCGGAGATCCAGGTGCCGTTCTTTTCGGAGAACGAGGAGCGCACGTGCAGGGGGACCCCGTAGCGGCGCGCGAATTCGACGGCGCGCAGGTGGAGGATCTTGGCGCCGTGCGCGGCCATTTCCAGGGTTTCTTCCTGGGTGAGGGTACGCAGGCGGTGGGCCTTGGGGACGATGCGCGGGTCGGCGGAGAAGAGACCGTCGACGTCCGTGTAGATTTCGCACACGTCGGCATGGAGGGCGGCGGCGAGGGCGACGGCGGTCGTGTCGGAGCCGCCGCGGCCTAGCGTGGTGACGTCGTCGTCCTTGGAGATGCCCTGGAAGCCGGCGACGATGGCGACCTGCCCGTCCTTGACGGCGCGGGCGACGCGCTCGGGCACCATGCCGACGATCTGGGCAGCACCGAAGTGGCTGTCGGTCTTGATGCCGGCCTGCGCGCCGGTATAGGCGCGGGCTTCGACGCCGAGTTCGTTGACGGCCATCGCGAGGAGGGCCATCGAGATGCGTTCGCCGGCCGACAGGAGGATGTCCATTTCGCGCTCGGGCGGGTTGTCGGTGAGCGCTGCGGCCGAGTCGAGCAGGTCGTCGGTCGTGTCGCCCATCGCCGATACGACGACAACGACGCGGTGTCCCGCGTTGTGCGTGTCCACGATGCGCTGGGCGACGCGCTTCATGGCTTCGGTGTCGGCGACGGAAGAACCGCCGTACTTTTTGCACGATCAGTGCCACTAGAGACCCTCATTTCTATCGGTACGTGTCGATTCGCACGCCTTCGGGTGGCGCATGCCACCACAACAATCCTACGGCCCACCAGGCATCGCGCCGGGAACGACCGGCATGTGGGCGCAGGTGACATGGGACGCGCCGGGGCGACCCAGGACACACGGGCCCGTAACGCCCGGAATTGCAACGATCCTGATCAGCGCGCGAAAGCGTCGTCCGCGCAGGCGCACTCAGGCGGCGGGCAATGTCACGTCGATGACGGTCCCCTGCTCGAGTCGACCAGCCGCACGGACCCGCCCATCGCGCGGGCGAGCGACTCGACGATCGACATTCCCAGGCCCGAGGGCCGTGGCCGTCGCGCGTGCGCGAGAGTCTCCACGCACGAAGCGGTCGAAGACGCGGTCGCGAATCTCGGCCGGGATGCCGGGACCGTCGTCCGCGACGCGCAGCGTCACCATGGACGAGGCCGGGGCCCCCTTGTCGGATTCCGCCCCCTGTGGGGCGCGGGTCAGGGAGACTGTCACGCGGGTGCCCGCGGGCGTGTGCACGCGGGCGTTCGCGAGGAGGTTCGTGAGGATCTGGCGCAGGGCAGCCTCGTCGCCGAGGACGGGTGCGTCCGAGGCCTCGCCGAGCTCCCACGCGTGGTCGGGGGCGACCACGTGGGCGTCTGACAGGGCGTCCAGTATCAGCGGGATAACGTCGACATTGTCGCGTTTCAGGGCGCGGTCACCGTCCAGGCGCGCCAGGGTCAGCATCTCCTCCACGAGGGACGCCATCCGCGCACCCTCCGAGGAGATGCGCTCGAGCGCCTGGGTCCGGGAGGCCTCGTCGATGTCGCGGCGCGCGAGCTGCGCGTAACCCTGAACGGAGGCCAGCGGCGTGCGCAGCTCGTGGGAGGCGTCGGCGACGAACTGGCGCAGCTTCGCCTCGCTGCGGGCTCGGCGCTCCATGCCGTCTTCGACCGCGTCGATCATCGAGTTCAGGGCCCCCGCGACGTCCGCGACCTCGACGGGGCCGGAGGTGGCCTCCTCGCCGACGCGGGTCAACTCCTCAGCGTCGTCAGCGAGGTCGCGACTCGCAATGTCCGCGGCTGCCGCGCGCACAACACCGAGGGGACGCAGCTCGCGGCGCACCCACGCGCGTCCGACGAAGCCCGCCGCGATAGCGACGACGAGAGACAGGCCCACCCTCAACCGCGACGAGCATAAAGGTGACGTCGTCGATTCTGTCCATCTGCACGCCCACGAGAACCGTCTTGTCATCAATGACCTGGGACGTCGCCCGGAACGTACCCAAACCCTTGAGCCGCACGGTGTGCGGCGCACCATCCGTGGGCACATGCGCCAGGATCTCCAGCGCGCCCTGATCCAGGTACTTCACCGAAAAATTAGAAACGACCGCACCGGCCGACTCGCCGTCCTCGCTCACGTACTGAAGGGTGCCCTCGGAAATGCCGGGCCCACCAAATCCGGGTCCCGTGGGCGCACCCGGAATGGCCGGCCCGCCGGGGCGAGGCATGCGGCCGCCGGACTGCGGGGCCATTCGCGCGCCGCCGTCGGCATCGCCCCCGTCTTCTTCCGGGTCCGGCGCGTCCTCCACGTCCGGGTCCGGCGCGTCCTCGACATCCAGGTGTTCACCTGCGCGCTGGGCAAGGCGGTGCAGCTCGGAGTCCATGTTGCCCAGCATCCACGAGCGCATGACCAGGGTGGACGCGGCGACCATGACGATCAGCGCGAGGGCGACGCACGCGGCCAGCGCGCGCGACAGGCGCCCGGCCAGGGAACGGCGGCGCGTCACTGAGGCTCCCGCATGATGTACCCAGCCCCACGCACCGTGCGGATGAGGGCCGGCCGATCCGCGTCGATCTTCTTACGCAGGTAGGAGATGTACAGCTCGACGACGTTGACCTGGCCGCCGAAGTCGTAGCTCCACACGGCATCGAGAATCTTCTGCTTCGATAGCACGATTCCAACGTTTTTCCATGAGATACCGGAGTAATTCGAACTCAGTGTTCGTTAACGTGATTTCTTCCCCGCCACGGCGCACATCGTGGGAGTCCATATCGAGGGTCAGATCCGCGACCTGCAGCACGGTCGAAACCGCCTGCTGGGTACGCCCCGCACGACGCAGCAGGGCGTCGACACGGGCCGCCACCTCGTCCAGGTCGAAGGGCTTCGTCACGTAGTCGTCCGCGCCCGCGCGCAGGCCCTGGACACGATCCGCGACCGCGTCTCGGGCGGTGAGGAAGAGGACCGGCAGCTCGGGTCGCGAGCGCGCAGGCGCTCCAGCGTCTCCAGGCCATCCATGCGCGGCATCTGCACATCGAGGATCACGACGTCCGGCTGGAAGCTCGTCGCCTTCGCCAGCGCATCCAGCCCGTCCTTCGCCGTGGCCGTCTCCCAGCCCTCGTGGCGCAGGGCCTGCGAGAGCAGGTCCGCCAGCATCGCCTCGTCGTCAACAACCAGCACTCGGGGCGCGTCTGAGCTCGCCTGGGTCGCCATCATGGCCTCCTCATATGTCGGAGCGTTACCCTCCGATTGTGTCACAAGTGCATCACCGACAGGGGGACGCGAGGGCCCACGGCCTCGTCGATAAGAGCCCTAGAGGCGGCGACGCCCCTCGAGCGCGCGGCCCAGCGTCACCGAGTCCGCGTACTCCAAGTCCCCGCCCATCAGCAGGCCCATCGCCAGGCGCGAGGTTTCGACACCCATCGTGGAGAGCATGCGCGCGAGGTAGGCGGCCGTCGCCTCGCCTTCGACGTTCGGGTTGGTCGCCAGGATGACCTCGGTGACCCTCCCGTCAGCCAGGCGGCTCATGAGCGCGGCAATGTTCAGCTGGTCGGGCCCCACCCCGTGAATCGGGTCGATGACGCCCCCGAGGACGTGGTAGCGGCCGCGGAACACACGCGCCCCCTCGATCGCCTGGATGTCCTTGGGCTCCTGGACGACGCAGATCGCGCTGGGGTCGCGACGCACGTCGCGGCAGATGGAGCACTCGTCCTCTTCCGTGAGGTTGCCGCAGATGTCGCAGTGGCGCACGCGCCCGCGCACGGCGTTGATCGCGTCGACGAGGCGCGCGACGTCCTCGGGCTCCGCGTCCAGGACGTGCATGGCCATGCGCTGCGCGGACTTCGGGCCGATGCCGGGAAGCTGCCCGAACTGGTCGATGAGGTCGGCCAGGGCACCGTCGTACATGTCAGTATCCTCCCTCGGTCATCTTTTTCTTCGATGACGCGTCCGCCGAGGATCTCCAGGACCGCTGCCAGGCCGATCGTCTGCGAGTTTTTCAATGTTTTCGTCGTCGATGCTGGCGCTATCGTCATCGGCCGCGTGGGTGCGGGTCGAGACGATGGCTACCTCGCGCTGGGCCTTCTCGCGCAGGGCGGCCTCGGCGGCGGCGCGTCCGGTCAGCGGACCATCGGACGCGTCTGTGGCGTCGCACCCGGCCTCCGGGGCACCGAATCCGGGCGCGGGAGCCGACGCGGGCTCGAGGGGCCGCAGCCAGCCAGGCGGGGGCCTGCGCGGAGGCGCTCGGAGCCGCGCTGATCGGGGTCACGTCGGCGGGCGCGGCGGACTCGGGCGGGGTCCACGAGTCTGCGCTGTCCTCGAAGTTCACGGACGCGCCGCCAGGGATGACGACCGGGTCGCCCCATCCGGTCGGGGTCGACAGGGTGTGCGCGGCGGGCTCGATCGGCGCGTCGTCGAAGACGGGGGACGAGGCCGGGGCGGGCTGCGCGGGCGCGTCCGCCGGCTCGTCGGCAGGGCTCCGGGTCGCCCGGGTAGCGGAAGACCGTGAAGGAATGTTTGCGCGGGGCCGCGTCGCCGTTCGGGGACGAGGCCTGCTCGGTCACCTCGGGGGCGGCCGCGAGGGCGCGCGCGGCTCGCTCGGGCAGCGCGGGGCGCTCGGCGGGCTGCGGATCAGGGGCCTGTGGACGGTGCCGGTGCCGGCGCGGCGGGTTCATCGCGTCGGATCGGTGTCACCGTCGCGGGCTCGGGCCAGCCTGCGTCCTCGGGCTCGGGCGCAGGCTGCAGCTCGGGTTCGGGTGCACGCGCCGGCTCGGGAGTGGGTTCGGGGACGCGAACAGGTTCGGGCCAACCGGTGTCAGCCGGCTCGGGGTCGCCCTGGGGTGCGCCTGCGCGGCGGCCTCATCAAAAGGGGCGGCTCCGGAGACCCAGCCTCCAGGCTGGGACGGCTGCGCGGCAGGGCCGGGGCGCGACGCCTGCGCCGACGGGCCGGTCGTCGCCGGGCCGCCCGAGGCCCTGCCCGACCTGCGCGGACACGCTCACGATCAGGCCTGTGACCTCGTTGATGGCCTTTTCGACGTCGGCCGCGCGGGAGCCGCGCGAGAAGGCATTGACCATGGCCTCGACGGGGAAGAGGAGCACCACCTGGGAGCCGTCGACGGCGCCCAGCTGGGCGTTGCCGCCGACCATCGACCACGTGACGCGGCTGATAGAGGACAGGCGCTCGACGACCTCGTTCCAGCGACCGCGCAGCATGTCGGCGTCGCGGCCGGAGCCGGGGCCTCCGCGCGGGCGGGCGCCTCGGGCGCTGCGGCGCGGCGGATTCGCGGCTCTGCCGCACAGGAGCGGCATGGCGCGGCTCGGTCTGCGCGGGCGTGGCCTCGCGGGCGGGCGCGGAGCTCGACTCCGGGGCGGCGGGCTTGCGAGCGGACCAGTCGGGGCCACTACCCCACGCGGGCACGCCCTGGGGGACAGGCGCGGAAGGCGATGCGGGCGCCTGAGGAGCGGGGTCCGCGGCCTGGGTGCGTTCCTGCTTCTTGCGGGCCAGGGCCTCGCGGGCCTCGCGGGCGCCGAAACGACCCGAGGAGGCCTCGGACGATGCGGAGGCCACCTCGCGCGGCGCTCCCCACCGGTCATGCCGACCGTTCCCTGCACGGGGGCCTGCGCGGGGCCGGGGGCTGGAACGAGGATACGGCCGACGAGCAGCTCGAGCTGCAGGCGGGGCGAGGTCGCGCCGGTCATGGCTCGCAGGGCCTCGTCGGTCAGGTCGGCGGCGCGGGACAGCCCGTGCGGCCCCCAGTTCTGCGCCTGACGCTGCATGCGCTCGAACTGGTCGTGCGGGGTGTCCGCCAGGACGTCACGCGCGCCATCGCCGGCAACCGCGATGATGAGGAGGTCGCGCAGACGCTGAAGCAGATCCTCGACGAAGCGGCGCGGATCGTGACCGGACTCGACCATGCGCTCGACAACGCGGAAGGCAGCCGCGCCGTCACCACCCGCGAGAGCGTCGACGGATTCATCCAGCAGGGCGGAGTCCGTGTAGCCGAGCAGCGCGACGGCCGTCTGGTAGGTGACCTGCCCGTCGATCGCTCCGGCCATCAGCTGGTCGAGCACCGACAGGGTGTCTCGCACCGAGCCGCCGCCCGCGCGCATGACGAGGGTCAGGACGCCCTCGCCCACGCCGATGTGCTCCTCGGCGCACAGGCCCGCCAGGTAGGGGCCCAGCACGTCCGGCGGCACCAGGCGGAACGGGTAGTGGTGGGTGCGCGAGCGGATCGTGCCGATGACGCGCTCGGGTTCCGTCGTCGCGAAGACGAACTTGACGTGCTCGGGCGGCTCCTCAACGAGCTTGAGCAGCGCATTGAAGCCCCTGGTTCGTGACCATGTGGGCCTCGTCGATGATGAAGATCTTGTAGCGGTCGCGCACCGGCGCGAAGGTGGCGCGCTCGCGCAGGTCGCGGGCATCGTCGACGCCGCCGTGCGAGGCCGCGTCGATCTCGACGACGTCGAGCGAGCCAGGGGCCGCCGGTGGCCAGCTCACGGCACGATTCGCACTGGCCGCACGGGGTGTCCGTGGGGCCCTGCGCGCAGTTCAGGCAGCGCGCCGGGATGCGCGCCGAGGTGGTCTTACCACATCCGCGCGGCCCCGAGAACAGGTACGCGTGCGTCACGCGATTCGCGCGCAGCGCCGCCTTGAGCGGCTCCGTCACGTGTTCCTGGCCGATCACCTGGTCGAAGGTGTCGGGCGATACCGGCGATACAGAGCTGTGGTCACCCTCCAAGCCTAGTTGCTCCCACCCTCATCTGCGTCCCACGCCGCGCGTTCCACACGCTGCGGGGCTCCTCGTTCATTGACGAGGCCGGGGCGGGTGGTGGGTACAGGGTGAGGGGCGCGAGACCAGTATGGTCTCGCGCCCCTCACCTCTGATGGGCTCACCCCCGCGTGGGGCGTGCGCCCACCCGGTTAGGGCCTCCTGACGGTTCCGGCGGCGCTTACCCGCCAGGGCCGCGATGCCAGCAACAGCTGCCATGGCCGCCATACCACCCAGAACAGAAGCGTCCGAGCCGGTACGAGCCAGCACCTTGGCAACCGTGGTCGCCGGAGTCGGAGCGGGAATCACCGTGAGCGGGAAGTCCACATCCAGGTTCTCCTCACCCTCACCAACCGTGACGGTCATCGAGGTCGTCGCCGCATTAAACCCGGCAGGAACCTCAATATCGACCGTGTACGTACCCGGAACCAGACCAGTGAAACGGTGGTTCCCGTTCGCGTCGGTGGTGGTACGAGCCACCTCCGCGCCGTTGGCGTCCTTCAGGATCACGGTCACACCAGGCACGCCCGGCTCACCGTTATCCACACCATTACCATCAGCGTCATTCCACACACGGTCACCAATCGTGGCCGGAGCAACCAGACCAAAGTCCACGCCCCTGCACCGACGCATCCGTAATCGTCACGGACGCCTCGGTCGCGCCCCGACCCGTGTACGCCTGGGTCGGAATCAGACCAGCCAGATCACCCTTATCCGGATCCACGATCACCACACGGTACGAGGCAGGGAGCCAGACCCACAAAACTGGTAGGCACCCTTCTCATCCGTGACCGCAGTCATGGGCTTGCCCTCAGAGTCAAGCACCGGAGTGCCGTCCTCGTTCAGCAGAGCGACCGTCACACCCTTAAAGCGCTGCTCAGAATCACTCTTGGAGTACGACCCATCCGAATCACGGTAGATCGTGCCGCCGAGGTTGTAGCCGCCCTTGAAGGACGCCGAGGACTCGTTGTTCGTCGGGTTGTCGCCCGCCTGATCCTGGTGGGAGATACGCGCGACGTTCGTAACGAGCGCGCCCGCACCCTCACCAGTGATCTCGACGGTGATTTCGATGGATTGATCATCACCCTTGGCGATGGTCTCTCCGGAGAGGTTCCACACGCCGGCGGTCGCATCGTAGGTGCCGTCGCCTTCAGCCTTGACGAACTTCACGCCCGCCGGGAGCTTGTCGGAGACGGTGACACCGGTTGCCACGCCCGGACCGTTATTGGTCAGCGTCAGCGTGTACGTCACGTGCTGACCCGGGGTGAACTCGAAGGTCTTCTGAGCCTCCCTCATCCGGATCGGTGATCGCCTTCTTGATGGCGGTGTCAGCCGAGATCCCGAAGCCCCAGTCCTGATTAAGGTTCTGGTTCTTCTCGCCCGTCAACGTCAGGTTAGCCGTGAGCTTCATGGCCGTTGCGAAGGCGGTGGAATCAGCCTTGGTTGCATCACTGACCACGGTCTTGTTCTCAACATCTCCAGCAGGGGAGTGGGTGAGAACGTCGAGCAGCGGTTCGGCGGTCTTGAGAGTCTCAGGATCGATACTCACCTTGTACTCGCCGGGCAGCAGGTTCTCGAACTTGTACTTGCCATCCGCATCGGTCGTGGTCTCGTAGGTGCGGGTGATTCCACCCGCCGGTCCAAGTCAACGTGACCTTCACGCCGGGCAGCACCTTGTCGCCAGCGTCGGGGGCGTTGCCACCATCCTGGTTGACATCGAGGAACAGCTGATCACCGATGACACCGGTACCAACGGCACCGAAGTCAATCGTGTCATCCGTCTGATCCTGAGCCAGGGTGACCGAGGCCGTAGCTCCGTTGGAGTCGAAAGCGCGGTCGGTTCCGGCATCCGAGGTTGTTGCCTCGTAGCCTGCAGGTGCCTGGAAGGACACCTTGTAGCCGCCGGGCAGCAGGTTCTCGAAGGAGTACTTGCCATTCGCGTCGCTCGTCTTCGCTGTAACGACGTTGCCCGAGGCATCGGTCACGGCGGAGCCGTCCTCGTAGGTCAGGGTAACCGTCACGCCGGGCAGAGCCGGTTCGTCGGCATCCTGGATGCCATCGCGGTTGACGTCCATCCAGGTGTAGTCGCCAACGGAGGCGGGCTTGACGAAACCGAAGTTCACGTCGATGACCGAACCGGTGGCCTCGGCGATGGTCACGTCCGCGGTCGTCTTGTAGCGGCCGGTGTAGGCCTCGGTGGGGCTTGGTGCCCGCCAGCGGTCCGGAGGTCGGGTCAACGACGCTGACCCTGTACTCACCCAGCGGCAGACCGATGAAGGAGTACTTGCCCTGCGCGTCGGTCACGGCCGTGACCGGGTTGCCATCCTTGTCGAGGACGGGGTGCCGTCCTTCTTGAGGAGCGCAACCGTGACGCCCGCGTATCGGTGCCTCGGACTCGCTGGCGCTGAACGATGCGTCCGCATCGTTGTAGAGCTTGCCAGCGATCGTGTAGCCGGCGGTCAGCGGCACGGACGAGGTGTTGTCCGGCTTCTTGTCGCCGATCTGATCCTGCTTCTCGATCGTGGCCGTGTTGGTCACAACCGAACCTGCGGCGGAAGCGTCGATGGTGACGGTGATGTACAGGGTGCGCGTCGCGTCCTTCTCGATCACCTCTGAGCTCAGGTCCCACTTGCCGGAGGCGGCATCGTAGGTGCCATCGCCCTGCGCGGACACGAAGGTCACGCCAGAGGGAGCTTATCCTGCGCGATGACGCCCGTGGCGGGGCTCAGGCCCTCGTTCGTGACGGTCAGCGTGTAGGTGACGGACGTGCCGGGGGTGAAACCACCCGCCGGAACCTCGGCCGGCTCTGCAATCGCCTTGACGATCGCCGTGTTGGCGACGCCGGTAAACGCCCAGTCCTGGTCGTTGTTCGTCATCGCGCCGGGGCTCAGCGTCACCTTGGAGGTCAGCGACAGCTCCTGGTCCTCCGAGGCCGTCAGGTCGCCCGACGGGGCGTGGGTCTGAGCGGTGCACTCGGGGCACACGGTGGCAAGGGAGGCCTTGTCAACGGTGACGACGTAATCGCCGGGAGCCAGGTCCTTGAACGAGTAGTGTCCGTCGGCGTCCGTGACGGTGGTCAGCGTCTTCTCAACGCCCGCGGGGGTCGTGTAGGTCAGCTTGACGGTCACGCCGGCCAGCGGCTTGTCCGGACCCGAGGGCTCGGAACCACCGTTGTTGTCGACGTCCCAGAACAGGGTGTCACCAATCGTGCCGTCGGCGACGAGGCCGAAGTCGACGCTCTCATCGTTCTGGCCCTCGGTGAGCGTCACGTTACTCTCGGCACCGTTGGAGTCCTTCTCGGCATCCGCACCCGCGTAGCTCTTGGTCGCGGAGTAGCCGGCGGGAACCGTGAAGACAATCTTGTAGTTCTCCTCGCCCGCGTTCGCGACGATCCGATCGACGTTCGGCATGAGGTTCGTGAACTCGTACTTGCCGTTGGCGTCCGTGGTCACGGGCTTGACGGGGTTGCCGTCCAGGTCGATGACCGGGTTGCCGGCACCGTCCGTCAGGGTGACGGTGACGCCGGGGACACCGGCCTCGTCCGCGTCCTGGAGACCGTTCTTGTTCGCGTCGAACCACACGAAGTTACCCACCGAGGCGGGCTTCACGAACGCGAAGTCGACCTCCGTGGCGTTGGGGGCGGCGGTCGTCAGCTCGATTGCGGTCGGCGTGACGAGCTTGCCCTTGCCGGCCTCGCTGCGCTTGGTCGACGAGCCGTAGCCGTAGGGTCTGCTTGTAGTCGGACAGGTTCACGTCGGCGCCGTCAACCTTCGCGTCACCCGGAACGACCTCGACCTTGTACGAGCCCATCGGCAGACGGGTGAAGGTGTAGTTACCGTCGGCGTCGGTCTTCGCGGTGATGTCCGCGCCGGACGCGTCCTTCACCGGGTTACCGTCGGCATCGAGCAGACGAACCGTCACGCCTTCGAAAGGACTGTCGAAGGTGGGCGAGTCGTTAAACCAGGTCGCATCCTTGTCGTTGTAGATGGTGCCCGAGATGGTGCCACCCACGGTGAAGGATGCGCTGGCCGTGTTGTTCGACGGATTGGAATCCTTCTGATCGTAGTCGCCCAGGGTCGCCGTGTTCGTAATCGTCTGGCCTTCGACCCCGTCGGCGACCTTCACCAGGACATAGAGCGTCTCGGTGCCACCGACACTCAGGTTGGTGTTCAGGACGCCGGAAGTCATCGCTTCCCAGTCGGTGGAAAGTTCACCAAAGGGTGAATCCGTCTTTACTGCACCGGCACATGGGTTCGTTGCCCCATCCCTGGCACAGGCGTGTTTCCGCGGAGACGAATTCGACACCTGCAGGGGGAGCACATCCTGATGGTCATGCCCGAGGCCACAGCCGGACCCTTGTTATTCAGGGTCACCGAGTACAGCATGTAATCACCGGGCATGATCGGATCGCTCGACTCAACGGTCTCGATGACGCCGTTCGCGTCGCGAACCGGCTCGTCGCCGTTCATCTTCGCACGAGCAACCGTCTTGGCGACCTCGACGTCAGTGGAGACGTTGATGCCGACCTTGGGGGCCCTCGTTGGGCAGCAGGTAGGACACCTTGCCGTTCTGCATGGAGCCACCGGACATGGCGACGGAGTTCCAGGCGGTCAGGTTGGCGTTCACCGGAGAGGTCATGGTCGCGATGAACTGAATCTTCTCGCCCACCTCGATGTCGCGGTTCATCACCAGGCGGAAGCCCGTGATCGTCGTCAGGTCGGCGGGAGCGTCGCCCCACGCGTTGGGGGTACAACCGGCGGGAGCATCGTTCATCGAGCCGCCCGCGGAGAGGACTTCGCCGCGGCAGGGGTTGGGGACGGTGGAGTACTGGATCGTGATGTCCGAGGCCGGAACGGCCGTGATCTCGGGGTCACGACCCGGCTTCTGCTTCACCGACTGGAATGCCCAGGTGGTGGAGTTCAGGTTCGGCTTCCAGTGGGAGTCGCGAGCCTGGCTGGCGGCGGGACCCACACCCACGTCGTTCAGGTGGGGCAGGACATCGTAGGCCACGACCTTCGTCAGCGGGGTGTTACCGGTGTTGGCGATCGTGAAACGGTAGGCGCTGTCGGCACCAGGGTCGATCTCGGCGACCTCGCCAGCGGGGACGAAGTCGGCGTTCTTGTTGCCCTTGACTTCCTTCGCAATGTTCATCGACGGGGTGGTCGCGACGTTGAAGTTCGTCGCCGCGTTACACACGTAGTCGGTCGTCGAGCCGTTCTTGTTCACGTCAAAGGTGTCGACCGCGCGGCTACCGATGCAGTAGTTCGTGTTGCGCAGGCTCTTGTCCTCGGTCGTCGACTTAGCACCGTCGCCGGGCATGAACGCCATGGCATCGTTCGTGTTCTTGCCGGCAGCGGCCGTCGCGAGCACGTTCACGTCGAAGGTGGAGTAGAGGCTACCTTCGACCGGGTCGGGTATGTTCCAGCGGATCAGAGTGCGGCCCGTTCCGTTGAAGTCCTTCTCGACCTCGACCGTGACCTTGCTCAGGTCGTAGGGCGTGCCGTCGGGGTTCTTCAGCGTCGAGCGCTTCTCGGGGACGATCGCCGAGGCGTCGTCCACGTCAAAGCCCTCGGGCAGCAGGTCGACGACCGTAAAGGGAGTGGGGGCGCCACCGTCGGCCTTCGTCTTGGCGGTGCCGTTGATGAAGAAGCTTGCGGGCTTGCCAACGACCACGGGGTTGGTGCGCACGGACGTGTAGACCTGGACGCTCGGAACTCGTCGCGCACGCGCATCCAGGAGCAGAGCTCGTCGCTCGAGGTGACGACGGTCCCAGTGTCCTTATCGGTCACCGTGCCGCCTCGCGCAGTTCTGGAAGCGCACGTAGTCCGGGGAGGCCTCGTAGTTGTAGTACCTCCCGGGCGGGTACACAGGGTTGTAGTGCGACGCGAAGTCCGCGGGCTCCTTGTTCGGGAAGTTCGTGGGGATTGTGCCGTGCAGCCACGCCTGGGGGTTCGCCTGGGGGGCGGCGTCCGTGTCGATCGTGAAGCGGGTGATCCACCCCCTCGGGCAGGGTCAGTCCGGTCGTCTTCGTGTAGTTGACGGTCTCGTGATTGCCCTTGTTGGTCCAGTACTCGAGCGTCCATCCGCCGTTGTCCTCGTATCCAGACTTGCTGAAGACGGTGAAGCGGTAGGGGCCGACCATGGTCGGCTGATCGCAGGAGTCGCCGGCGGCCTCTGGCGTCCTGGGTGGACCAGGTGCAGGGAAGCGTGTCTCCCAGCGGAAGTGCAGTGTGGTGTTACCGGAGTTCGTGCCACCGAAGCGCCACTGGGCGAGGTTGCCGCGCGTCTGGTACGCCCAGTCGTTACCGGCCTTCGCGATCCTGCCGCCCGGCTTGCGCACGGAGAAGCCGTGCGTGATCTCGGAGCTCTTCGAGACGATGGTCGCCGGGTCGTTCATGACCTCGGCGGAGATGGTCGCCTTGTTGGTGACCGTGTCCGAGGTCGTCACCGCGCCCTCGGGTACTTCACGGTGACGGTCGACTCGAGCGGGTTCTGCCAGAACCACTTGTCGTAGGACCAGGTCACGGTGTGGGTCGCCGCGTCGTAGACGCCGCCGTCGGAGGCAGACACGAAGACCGCCTGGGCGGGCAGCGGGTCCACAACCTTGATGTTCTGGATGCCCACGAAGCCGAGGCCGTTGAGGCTGTCGCCTTTCCTGGAGGAGCCGTTCCAGCGGATGCCGACCTTGTTGGGGTTGGTCTGGTCGATCTGCTGGTAGCCGTAGCGGAGCTTATAGGTCGTCTCGCCGCCGGCCGCAGGATAGTTGGAGGGATTCGTGGGGCCGCTCTTCTCGATGGCGACGTCGGTGGTGGCCGTCCACGTGGTGGTGAGCGCCCTGCTCGACCGTCTGGGCGTTCGTCGCCCGGAAGGTCACCGTCTGGTTCGTCGTGGAGTTGTTCGGCGCGTCATAGGTCGTAGTGCCAGGTGACCTGGATTCGGTCCGGACGTGCCGGCGGGCAGCGGGTCTTTCAGCTTGAAGATGTAGCGCTGCACGCGGGTGCCGTCCGGGGTCTTTTCCGTCGAGTTCGTCGTCTTGGTGACGCTGTCGCCGGCGACGGGGATGACCGTATAGCCGCGCTCGGCAAGCTGAGGCCGGCCGGCGTGATGGGGCCGGGCAGCGTGAGCTCAATTTCGCGCGCCTTTACAGGGGTGGTGACCGAGGAGCAGGAGAAGTTGATCGTCGTGATCTGATCGTCGTGGATGCGCAGGGTCGGTTCATCGTTGACGACGTTCAGGGCCAGGGTCGCCTGGTCGTCCGCGACCGCGCGGGCGCGGCGCGTGCGGGGCTGGTCCTCGGGGGCGACTTCGGCGTCGGGAGCCCTCAGCGCCAGCTTCCGCGTCGGGAGCCTCGGCACCAGCCTCAGCGGCGGGGGCTTCGGCCCCGGCCTCGGCGGCAGGCGCCTCGACGGCCCTCAGAGTTGGACGAGGCCATGGCAGCTTCCTGCGAGGTTGCTACGTCGGGCGATTGCGCGCTTTCGTCGGCGGCGCTGGCTCGCATAGCGAGGGGTGTCAGCGACGTGACGAGAAGCGAGAGAGCGGCCAGGCTGGCAGCACCCGCAACGCCCACGCGGGCGCGGAACGGACGCAGTCGAGACATCGACTTCTCCTTCGATTAACTGAAAATTGACAGGACTTGTGTCCCAGGGTAGTAAAGGAGTAGGGGCTGCCACCATGCCTAACAGGGTATCACCTGAACCACAACTACAACGGTGTATTTCGTTGAAATTCCGGGAATAACGGCAATATAACAACTTCTCTGAACTCTTGGTCAGTGCTGAAAAATGCCTGCCCTCATCTATTTATCAGACAATCATGGAGACGTCGGCCACCGAGTACGCAAATTATGACCACTAGTGCCGAAATCGGAGGGAAGATTTACCACGATTTGAGTGTCACAACTCACATGCGGGGATGTTGCCGGCTGAACACACGACGTCGCCCCTCTATCGACACCCTTGACCGATCGTTGGGTTGATTATCTGCGGGCGCACCCAGACGGCGCGGGGGACGCGCCCGCCCCGGCCTCGTCCCCGCTAGGACGCATCCTCGCAGGTCAGGCGCCCGCTTCCATCGCGAACGTGCGGTCGGCGTAACGGCGCGCCTCCGATTCGTGGGTGACGATGAGGACATCCGCTCCCCCTTCGGCCGCCTCGCGCAAGAGACGCAGGACGCCGGCCGCGTTCTGCGCATCCAACCCGGCCGTCGGCTCGTCCGCCAGGACGACGCTCGGGGTAATGAGGAGCGCTCGGGCAACGGCGACGCGACGCAGCTCGCCGCCAGAAAGCTCGTTGGGGTGCGCGTCCGCCAGATCGGACAGGCCCACGGACGCCAGGAGCGCGGCGCTCAGGGCAGCGGGCACGAGGGGGATGACGAGGTCCTTCTGGACACGGTAATCAATCCTTACGAGCGGGCAAGTATTGACGAGCTTTATAAAAGTCTCATAAGCCTAATTTACTGTGGAACACAAGGGTTTCCCCTCCCTCTAGGCTCCCGGACGCGACGCACGCACTCCCTCCTGCATGCGCGCGCGACGGCTCCCCACGCGCGGTCCAAAACAACCACTCTGCCTCCCCCACAGCGCCTAAGATTGAGGCATCCCCCACCAACGAGGTGTCACCATGAACAGAATCAGCATCCGCCTTCTCCACTGCCTCGGCGCGTCGATAACCGCGCTCGCGTGCATCACCCTCTCCCCTCGCCGCCGCTGCAGCAGACGCCACGGCCGCAGACAGCACCGTCGTCACGGCACCCTCCGGCGAGGCACCGACCACCCGGCCTCGCCCGAGGCGTCCCCGGCCTCGCCGAGCACCACCCCGACCACCCCGGCCTCGCCGAACGACGACCCCGCACCCGCCACACCCTCCCCACCCCGACTCCCGAGCCGAGCGCCACCCCAACCGAGCCTGCGCCGCCCATCACCGGCCACTGGGTACGCCAGGCGGCCGGATGGCGCTACGAGTTCTCCGACGGCACCTGGCTCAAGGGCGGCGTCCACGCGGTGGGAGCCACGCGATACGCCTTCACCGACGACGGATACGTGCCGGTGGGCTGGTACCGCAGCCCAGAGGGCACCTGGTACGCCTCCACCGAGGACGGCGTGCGCACCGGCTGGTACCACGACGGCGTCGCCTGGTACTTCCTCGACGGCGACGGCTCCATGGCCACCGGATGGCGCCTCTCCGGGAGCGCCTGGTACTACCTCGACCCCACGCGAGGCGGGCGCCATGGCCACCGGCTGGGCCAGGACAACAACACCTGGTACTACATGGACGCCTCCGGGGCGATGAAGTCCCTCGACCTGGGTGCGTGAGGGAGCCTGGTACTACCTGACGGGCAGCGGAGCCATGGCCACCGGATGGTTCATCGCCGACGGATCCTGGTATTACGCGGACGGCAGCGGTGCCATGGCCACCGGGTGGCTCAACGACTCCGGCACCTGGTACTACCTGCACCCCTCGGGCGCGATGGGCACCGGGTGGATTCAGGAGGGATCGAGCTGGTACTACCTGAACCCTGAACGCCGGCGGCGCCGACGGCCACCGGCTGGGCCGCAGTCGGCGGCGCATGGAACTACTTTCGACCGCTGGAAGGGCTTCTGGGTGTCTGGCCGCGCCGACTTCGAAGCCGACTGGAACTACGCGAAGACCCTCTACAGCCCCACCAACTACCTGGTCGTCGTCGACACCGGCGCCCCGCACTGCATGACCTTCTACTGGGCGGAGGGCACCTGGCAGCCGCTCACGGACATGCCGTGCCCGTCGGCAAGGCATCGACCCCCACGGCCACCGGCACCTTCACCATCAAGAACCGAGGGCTCTCTTTCGGGCACGGGTACACGGCGTACTGGTGGACCCAGTTCTACGGCGACTACCTCTTCCACTCCGTCCTCTACTACGAGGGAAGCTTACACGGTGAAAGACGGGACACTCGGCGGCCACGTCTCCCACGGGTGCGTGCGCCTGCGCTACGAGGACGCCAAGTGGCTGCACGACACGATCCCATCGGGGACCTACGTGACGATCTACTGACGGCCTGATGGCGGCCCGCCGATGGACTGGCGCGCTGCCGGGGGACTGGTGGCGGCCCGCCTGATGGAGCGCAGGCTTGCCGATATGGCCCAGCCTCGCACGGAAAGAGGGCACCGCAGAACCCAGGCAGGCACATCACCGGCTCTTCGCATGTGAGGGTGTAGGAGGTGTTGAGCGGGGTTCGGCATATCGTGATTATGTAGGGGTCGAGGTCTTTCGATGATGGAGATTCCTGCACCGTCCATCTGAAAGACCTCGACACGTCTGATTCCACCTTTGACCGTCCTGATTTGAGCGCGTTCACGCGCCTGGGATGGCCTTGACTGGAGGTGACGAGCAGCGCATTGAGCCAGCGCCTGGCCGGACAGTCCTGCAGCAGTTGGGGAGCATGACACCAAGGGTAATGATGGGGGTTTTGCAACATTAGAAGCCTTGCTTCGGCGTGTCGCCGGCGTGTCGCGCCTCTATTGGTGCAATTCCCCCGTTTGGTGGCGCCTCGACATGGGGCGAGCCCGACTGTACGCCTCTCACAGCGCAATTCCCCGTTTTGGTGGCGGTGTCATTGGAAAGCAGGCCGCGCCTGGCCCGCCCGCGCTCTCTGACCCTTCCGGAGAGCGTCGCATCGTTGGCGATGGGGGTTTTGCACCACTAGAAGCCTCACCACGGCGTGTCGCCGGCGTGTCGCGCCCCTATGCTGCAATTCCCCCCCGTTTGGTGGTGGTGAGGTCGCGGTTCGGGGCGGCGTGGCGCCCAAAGTGCAGACCACCTCGGCGAAAAACGCCGACAATGGGCGTCGTGGGCGAGGTGGTCTGCGTTGTGGGCACAACGGTGCCCGGCCTGGTGTGTCGCTCGCACGCGAACCCGCTATAGCGTGCGCTAACCGGCTATATCGCACGTAAACCCGCTATTCCGTGTCTGGGCGGGGCTGCCCACGCTCGCATTAGCGGGCCCAGGCGCGGATCAGGGGACCCACGTGCGCGGCAAGGAGCGCGGGCAATTAGCGAGCCTCGGCGAACTGCGCCCCTGACGCTGAGTGCCCATACCTGGTCATCACTCGCCCGCACACCGGACATTTGGGGGTATTCATACCCCCACGATGAAACAACCAACTTCAATGTGGATTTTCCCGCACCAGCAAGCCGAAAAGTCGCTACAAAACCAACACGTTTTGTCCATCCTTCAAGTTGGCTCCCACCAACTTCAATACCGATTTTCCCGCACCAAAAAGCCGAAAAGTCACCATAAAACCAACACGTTTTGTCCTATAACCCCAAGTCGCCACACAACCAACACGTTATGCGTCCCTTAACACCACAAACGCGGACCGACCCTGGCGCCGGACCCGCGCAGGCGGCACGAGGACGACGAAGCCCGGGATCCAGTGGAATCCCGGGGCTGGGAGCGGAGACGGCGGGATTTGAACCCGCGAGGGGCTATGCACCCCCTACCTCCTTAGCAGGGGAGGCGCACTCGACCGACTATGCGACGTCTCCAGTGCCGACTACTAGGGCATTTTTCGCCGCGAGGCGCGAACGTGCACTCGCCGCGACGCCCGTGGGCGGCCGGCAAAGCGGAGGGCGAGGGATTCGAACCCCGGTGCCATTGCTGACACAACGGTTTTCAAGACCGTCTCTTTCGGCCACTCAGACAGCCCTCCAGACGCGGATCATCCTACAGGACGAGGCTCGGGGATGCGACCTCACGTCCCGAGCCCGGGCCCATCAGTAATCCGACGCGTCAGCCTCGCAGCCCGAAGAAGTTCCAGGACTCTTGTCGGGAGCCGGTTCCTCGGGGTGATCGAGGAGGCCGCGCGAGATCGCGGGGCCGTCGGCGGCTACAGCGGCAGAGCGGATCGCGAGCGTCGCCTGGACGGCATGGTAGACATCCCAGCGCGACGACTTGGCGGGCTGCACGTTCTCGTTGCGGGGGCCGAGGCGACGCACCCACCTGCCGGGCTGGGTGATGAGGTAGTCGTGGATGTAGTCGACGAAGGAGCGGTAGCGGTGCTCGAGTGTTCGACGTCGGAGATGCGAGCACCGTCGTCTAGCATGGCGCGGCGCACGGCGACGGTCGCACACGCCCTCGCAGACGACCCACTGCTGGTGCTCGTCCTCGCGGGCACGGGGTCACCCTCGTCGTTGACGCCGGTGGAGAAGCCCGCTGCCGTCGGTGCGACGCCAGCCGTCGACGCGCGCGCGCTCGAAGAGCTCGGTGCCCATCTCGAGGAGGGTAGTCGGGCACGGTCCAGCCCATCGAGCGCAGGCCCGCGCGCACCTGCAGCGCGAAGCGCGAGGCTGCATCGAGTGGCCGGTCACGTAGCCCTCGTAGCGGCGTCCGTCGTTGAGGAGCTTGCCCGCCTCGGGTCGGCCTCCACTTATCGTTGAAGAACTCGGGAACGCGCCAGCCGTTCTGGAGGCGATCTTTGTCGCGAGGCCGTCATCTTCTCGGCGCGGTCGAGCCATTCGAGCTCGGTCGTGGCCTCGGCCGCGCGCCATGTAGCCCCTCGATCGTGTGGATGAGGGTGCCGAGGGTGTGCACAGGGGACGGGCTCGTTGAACGCCTCAGTCGTACTGATCCACACGAGGCCGTAGTCGTCGGCCCACAGCTGCTTCTGCTCCTCGAGGCATGCGGTTGAGCAGCTCGTGGGCACCGGGACGGTCGGCGACGAGTCGCGGCGGCGACGCCCAGCAGCGCGTACACCGTGTGGTACTGAGACTCACGCGCGCATCCTCGTCCCACGGCACGCCGCGACCGTCGGCGTCAGGCTCGGGCTTGATCGCGAACCACAGCCGCCGTTGACGGGGTCGGTGAAGTAGTTGGTGAGCGCCTTGACGGCATGATCGGCGTAGCGGCGCGTGCCAGGGCAGGCCCAAGGAGGGCACTCGAGCGAGAACACGTAGGCCATGCGACCCGTGACGGCCAGGTCGATCGATCGAGTCTGGGTCGGGCTTCCATCAGCGTCGAGGTGCGCAAACCAGTCGCGACGATCGCGCCTTCTGCCTCTTCAATGAGGGCCTGCATGTCGCCACTCCAGCCGACGGTTATGTTCGATGGAATCAAACCATCCACGATGTTCCTCCTGACAGCTGTCATGTCACGGTCTGCGGTGACCGACATCTCATAGGATAGTCGTTCGGTGCCGATTTTGGGGAAAACGTGCCTATCCTCTTTCCCCACGGACGAGGCCGGGCTACCCCGCTCTCACCTGGCCTTTTTGCGCCCGCGCGGCACGGCCTCGAACAAGAGAAAACAAGAGAGTCCACGCCGTGGGACGGCGCTTTCCACGAGGGACGTTACGTGCAACACTGTGTTCATGCATGATCGAGCTGGCACGTGCCCTTCCAGAAGACCTCATCAGCGTCGACGATGTCATCGCCGCTTACTACGACATCACGCCCGACCCGACCGACGTGGGACGGCGCGTCGCGTTCGGAAACGTCGGGCCACCGCAGCGCTTCGCTGGACGGTAAGTTCAACGAGGCGCACATCATCGCCATCACCGCGGCGATCATCGAGTGTACCGCGCGTCGCAGGGCATCAACGGTCCCCTGTTCATCGGCCGTGCACGCACGCCCTGAGCGGCCCGCGTGGCGTACCGCCCCTGGAGGTCCTCGCGGCCGTCGGCATTGACCGCGTATCGACTCGCGCGGCTCCCACGCCCACCCCGCCGTGTCCGTCGCGATCCTGGGCGCGAACGGCGCGCCGGCCAACCTGCGCACCGAGGGTGGCGACGGCCCGGCTGAGCGGCATCGTCGTCACTCCCAGCCACAACCCCCGCGCGACGGCGGCAGAGTACAACCCTGCCTCACGGCAGCCCCGCCGACACCGACGCGACCGGCTGGATCGCGGCGCGCCGCAAACGAGCCTCGACTCGGGTGAATGGAAGAACGTTCCCCGAGTGACCGGCTCGGACCTGCTCGCTGACCCGAACATCAAGCCCTTCGACTACCTGGACTCTACGTCTCGCAGCTGGACCAGGTTGGTCGACATCGAGGCCATCCGTAAGGCGGGCGTGCGCATCGGCGCGGACCCGCTCGGTGGCGCGTCCATCGACTACTGGGCGCAGCCATCGGCGAGCACTGCAGCCTGGATCTGGCCGTCGTGAACCGAGGTCGACCCGGCGAGCCGTTCACGACGCCTGGACTGGGATGGCAAAGATCCGCATGGACTGCTCCTCGCCCCTACGCGATGGCGTCCCTCGCGTCAGGCCATGACTCCCGACGCCGAGGCAATCGACATCGCGACCGGCAACGACGCGGATTCGGACCGCCACGGCATCGTCACCCCGACGGCCTGATGAACGAACCACTTCCTGGCTGTCGCCATCGAGTACCTGTTCACGCATCGTCGGCGCAGGGTGCGGACGCGGCCGTGGGCAAGACCCTGGTATCCTCGGCCTCATTGAGCCCGCAGTCGTGGCCGCCATGGGCCGCAAGCTAGAGTGCCCGTGGGCTCAGTACTGGTGCCCGGCCTGCTGTCCGGGACCGTCAGCTTCGGCGGCGGGGAGAGCGCGAGGCCTCGTTCCTGCGCAAGGACGGCACCGTGTGGTCGACCGACAGGACGGCTCATCCTGGCGCTGCTCGCCTCGGAGATCCTGGCTGTCACCAGCAAGACCCCTCCCAGCTGCTGAGGAGAGCAGGTTGGCGCGCTTCAGTGCTCACCTACGCCCGGCTGACGCCGCTGCTTCCCGCGAGGAGAAGGCGAAGCTCGCTCGCACTGTCGGATGGCGTGACCGCGACCGAGGCTGGCCGGCGACCCGATCGTCGCGAAGCTGGTGCGCGCGCCCGGTAACGGCGCGCCCATCGGTGGCCTGAAAGGTGACGACCGGAGTCCGCGTGAGTTCGCCGCGCGTCCGTCAGGCACCGAGGACGTCTAGAGGATCTATGCGGAGTCCTTCAAGGGTGCCGGGCACCTGGCGCGAGTCAGGAGGCCGCGAAGAAGGTCGTGTCCGACGCCTTGAACAGCTGACGCTTCAACGCTGCCGCTCACGCTGAGAGTTAGCACGAGGGCGGCGCTCGATTGAGCGCCGCCCCTTTGTTTACCTGCAGTGTGCACGGGCCGATGTACCCTTTGGAACACCCAGATCAGGAAGGACTACCACTGACAGCAGCTATTCGCTTAATTTCAAGCGAAAGTCCAACTGCACTGGAATTTTTGCGGGCATCGGTCTCGCTCGTGCAGGCTTGAACAAGCAGGATTCACCATTGCTTGGGCAAATGACTACGAAGCCAAAAGCACCAACTCTACCGCTCTCAATACGGTTCAGACACCGACTATCACGTTGGCGACATTGCTGAGCGTCCATGGCGGCGACTTACCGATGGACAGCGCGATCGCCTGGGCTTCCCTCACCCTGCGCTGACCTATCCCTGGCTGGCAATCGAGGACGGTCTTGGCGGCGGACAATCAGGAACATTTTGGCACTTCATGCGGATTCTCTGAAGAGATGGGCGATGAGTCGCCCTCCGTCGCGATCCTCGAAAAGCGTCACCGGCCTGGCTTCCTCACACATTCAGGTGACGATCGGACTGCAGCAATCCGCGCCTTTAATTCACTGGGATATTCCATCGATGCTCTGTCTATTGACGCCAGGCATTTCATTCCACAGTCACGGCCACGAATGTTCCTTGTAGCATCTAACTCCACCCGACTCGGATGACGCTCCCTCAGACCTACGTCCCGAGATGGCTCGAATGGATACATTCGGATCCCACCCTCGTCGCTCACCGAGCTCCACTTCCCTCTGTACCTCCACTGCTGACTGAAGGTTTTCACCGCGCTTGCCGACCATCTGCCCGAGGACGATCCGCATTGGTGGAGCTCTGGCCGCACTCAGATTTCCTCAGCTCACCTCTCCCCGATTCAAAGCAGCCAGACTCGATTCTCTTCGCACTGTCGAAACGTGTCATCACCGTGCGCTTATCGGCGTACCCGGCAGGGAAGCCCGTATGGGAGATCCGACCCGATATATCGCTGGCTGTTTACGGACTGCTCGAGGCGGATCCTCACGACAGGCTGTTGTCAAGGCCGGCAAGGGAGCGAGGTTGCTGTGCGCTGGATGACTCCTCATGCAGTATGCCTCTCATCGCGGTATCCACAACCACAAGTTCGGCGATGCGACGGATAACCAAATCCGTTTTGGTTTCGGTGACGCAGTTCCGTCCCTTGTTGTTGCCTGGCTGGGGAAGAACTACCTCATGCCCCCTAGTCCGCCAGGAATTCAGACCAGGGTTCATCATCACTGGAGGTGGTCGCGCCATAAGCTGCTTTGGGAATCGCTTCGCACGGTTCCACAGATTCCGGAGATGAAGCCACCGCTGACACGCACAATGCCCTAGCACGTTTTCGTGCAACTGTTCCGCGCACCCTTATCCGCAGCTCTCGACTTCGTTGAGCCTCTGACGCGTAAGTGCGATCTCGGTGCAAGTGCGTCGGAGTGTAGTGCCTTTTACGATCTCTCGACGGTGAGCCCATCTACGTTGGCCGACAACGGAGGACTTTGGGACTCGGGTGGTCGACATCTCGAGATCAGCGCAGCGACACTCTCGCCACCACAGAATTCTGGATCCGTTTGAAGTTGCAGAGGTCGAGTCCAGCGATTACCTGCTGGACACTTGCGACAGGAAAGAGCGAAGCGCCGCATTTGATCTCACTGGGTACTTCCGTGTACGTCCACGCCATCGAAAAAGTCAAGCTACCATGCAATTCCAATTGAAAATCCCGCCTACTTCTCCTCTCGTTGACTTGCACTCTCATCGCTTCAACTTAATTCCGACGAGTACCGTGAAGATCGTGAGCACCGGACGTACGAATTGCGCGACGTGCGGAAACGCTCGCTCGTGTTGCGGCCGTCGCGCACGAACGCGGTGAAGTTTCCGCTGGGCTGCGTCGCGTCATCGTTATCCAAGCTATTCGTCTTGCAGACTTGGCTGCGGCTCGACTCGCCTTATGCCGAAGGCCGACCACGCCTGATCCCAATTGCATCGACGTCCATGCTTGTCGGCAACATCTTCGAGGAGCAAGTTCCTAGCCGCTCACGCAGGTTGCGTAAAGCTCTCGCGCGCGTCATCAGCGTATCCCGCGCA
>BNJV01002086.1_pt1 | contig 90300 bp, 111 predicted proteins | sample 8540591 | NCBI WGS metagenome assembly BNJV01 (sample SAMD00202457, study PRJDB9452) | human saliva metagenome | host: Homo sapiens
CAGTTGTCACCTCTTATTACCAACGATAATGAGCAAATGCTTTATTAGCTTCTGCCATTTTATGAGTATCTTCTTTTTTCTTGATTGCAGCGCCTGCATTGTTGAAAGCGTCCATCAATTCGCCTGCTAAGCGTTCTTTCATAGTGCGTTCACCACGAAGACGAGCGTAGTTTACAACCCAGCGAATACCGAGTGTTTGACGGCGATCAGCACGAACTTCAACTGGCACTTGGTAGTTCGCACCACCGATACGGCGAGCACGTACTTCAAGTACAGGCATAACATTTTTCAATGCTTGATCAAAAACTTCCATTGGGTCTTGACCCATTTTGGAACGAATAATTTCGAATGCATCATATACGATAGTTTCAGCAATGCCTTTTTTGCCATCGTACATAACTTTGTTAATGAAACGTGTTACTAATTTGCTGTTGTACACCGGATCTGGAAGTACATCACGTTTCGGAACAGGGCCTTTTCTTGGCATGTTCAATTCCTCCTTTATAATGATGTGTGTTAATTTCGTTTAATGGCTAAAATTATTTTTTAGCTTTTTTCGCGCCGTATTTGGAACGACTTTGCATACGGATTTTGTACGCCAGCTGTATCCAATGCACCACGAACGATGTGATAACGCACACCTGGAAGGTCTTTTACACGACCGCCTCTGATAAGTACAACACTGTGTTCTTGTAAATTGTGACCAATGCCTGGGATGTAAGCAGTTACTTCAATAGCGTTTGTCAAACGTACACGGGCAACTTTACGAAGCGCGGAGTTTGGTTTCTTTGGAGTAGCTGTGTACACACGAGTACATACACCACGTTTTTGTGGAGATTCTTGAAGCGCTGGAGCTGTAGATTTTTTAGTCAAGCTCATGCGACCTTTGCGTACTAGCTGATTAATTGTTGGCATTTGGGCACCTCCTTTCCAAATTTGAGATTTATAATTGATCCGTCATAACAAAGTGTTACATCGGATATTACCGAGATTAACGTAGGATACCTACCGCTGTGGCCGCACCTTAATGCGACACGCACGACCGAGGTCATCCATAGTGTGCTTATCATTCACAGGTATGCCCTGTGCTTCACAAGCATTTCGTATAGGTTCAACTACACTTTCATCACTATCATGTCCAACGAACACATACTTCACAGTTCCTTTAGCAATGTTTTTCAACGTTTGCTTGGCACCGATTGTTTTGTTCATCGACTTCAGATGGGCAATGTCCATAGTAAAATTCTCCTTACGAAACTATGCTACTTAGGCATACTAGCCCCTGAGCACTATGTAAGTATATCAATTACACTAGCTCATTGTCAAACGTTTTTCAAGGGTCAACACCGCTATACAACTGCATTTTATGTGTACACGTTTCCGTGCGTTTCATAATGTCGAATCATATAAACTCTATTTCTAATTTTTTTATACAATATTTCATGTGTTTTTAACTCATTTTTTTATGCATAATATTAATATTATGTCTATTAATCTCATTTCATGTATGCAAAATTGATATAACTACAAGTATAAGTAACCGAAAATTTTTTGATCATGTATTTTTTTATTTAAAGTGACAACTATTATTTATTTATGTGAATTTCATGTACATTATATATAAAAAAAGAGCGCGCCCTAAGGCACGCTCTTTTTTATACTCCCTATAGATTATTCTTCTACAGCAGATTCTTCTGTAATATCGATAATTTCAGGTGTTTTTTTCACAACTTCAATTTTACGGTAACGGCTCATGCCAGTACCAGCAGGAATCAATTTACCGATGATTACGTTTTTCTTTTTAAGCCCAATAATGGATCGATTTTTACCTTTGATAGCGGCGTCGGTAAGAACACGTGTTGTTTCTTGGAAGGACGCAGCAGACAAGAAGGAATCCGTTGCCAAAGCGGCTTTTGTAATACCCAATAATGTGCGTTTGCCTGTAGCAGTTTCACGACCATTAAGGGTAAGACGACGGTTTTCTTCGTCAAAGGTATTAACGTCGACCATATCTCCTGGAAGCATATCTGCATCGCCAGCTGTTTCAATTTTAACTTTATGAAGCATTTGACGAACGATAACTTCGATATGTTTATCGTTAATTTCTACACCTTGAGATTTATATACTTTTTGTACTTCGTATACGAGATAACGTTGAGTAGCTTCAGTACCCATTACGCGCATAATGTCGTGAGGGTTGATAGAACCTTCTGTCAAACGAGCGCCCAAGGATACAACATCACCGTCTTTAACGATAATGCGGGAACCATAAGGGATGAGGTAATCAAGTTCAATACCGTCTTCACCAGTAATGAAGATTGTATTTGTACCTTTTTTGCCTTCGTTAGGTACAACGCGAACTGTACCTTCGTTTTCTGCGATGATTGCATTACGTTTTGGTTTACGCGCTTCGAACAATTCTTCGACACGTGGCAAACCTTGTGTAATATCGTCACCTGCGACACCACCAGTATGGAATGTACGCATTGTTAACTGTGTACCAGGTTCACCGATGGATTGAGCTGCAATAATACCTACTGCTTCACCAACTTGAACTTGGTTACCAGTACCTAAATCGCGACCATAACACTTGCGACATACACCATATGGGCTGCGGCAAGTCAATACGGAACGGATTTTAACTGTTTCATAGTGTTTTACAACTTCATCAGCCAATGGTTCTGTGATTTCACCGTTAAGAGGAACGATAACTTCGCCAGTTTCTTTATTAACCAATTCTTCAGCTGCAATACGACCTACGATACGATCTTTTAATGGTTCAATAACGCCAGTACCCTCAACGATTGCTTCCACTTCGATACCATGAATTTCGTTGTTGCGTACTTGTACTTCTTTTACATCGGAGTTAAGAATAGCTTCGATGCCTTCTTCAGTGAGGCGTGTATTAGCAGGGAAGATTTCTACACCTTCACTGTCAACAATTGCTTGTACAGTATCCTTGTTCAACATATTTTGAACCATAGTTTCTTTTAATGTTGCACGGATGCTGTCATCGCTTTCACCAAGAATAATTTTTTGAACCAAGTTAGTATGGTTGATATCGCTATCAGAGCCTAGGTGTGCACCGCGCAATGCGACAGATGTAACACCGGATTCTGCAATATCAGCTAAGCATTGTTCGTCCAAAATAGTTTCAGCAGGTACAACAAGTTCCCCTGTTTCTACATTCACTACATCTTTATCTAGAACACGACCAATAAGTTTGTCTTTCAACAATTCCAATGCTTGACGTGGAGATGTAGCCAAACGAGCACGTTCACGAACGAGATCGATACCTACAACGTCACAATCGTCCTCACGAACGATAACGTCTTGAGATACGTCAACAAGACGACGAGTCAAGTAACCGGAGTCAGCTGTACGAAGCGCTGTATCGGCCAAACCTTTACGGGCACCATGAGAGGATGTAAAGTAATCCAATACAGTCAAGCCTTCTTTAAAGTTTGCTTTGATTGGCAAGTCGATGATACGACCAGATGGATCGGCCATCAAACCACGCATACCAGCAAGCTGACGGATCTGTTGTTTTGTTACCACGGGCACCAGAGATAGCCATCATGTAAACAGGGTTGAAAGCCATCTTTGTCGCACGCCATATTATCCATCATGGCATCAGTAACATCTTCTGTTGCTTTGTGTCCATAATTGGATAGTTTTACGGTAACGTTCTTCTTCTGTAATAAGACCACGGCGGTACATAGCGAGATACTTTTTTTCTACCTCTTGTTCCGCTGTGTCTAACAAGCCAGTTTTTAACTTCTGGTACTTTAATATCAGCAATAGCTACAGTCATACCTGCGCGACGAGCGAAGGAGTAACCCAAGGATTTAATACGGTCCAAGAGTTCTGCAGTCTTTTTCATTGCCAAACAATTGGAAGCATTGGTCAACCAATTTACCAACTGTTTTTCTTATCCATAACCTTACCTAAAGAGTAAGTGCCATCTTCACGTTTTTCGTATTGCCATAATTCTGGGAATAATGCATTGTTGAAGATTAAGCGACCAGCTGTAGTTTCTACACGGCCATGATCAGGTAAACGGATATAAAGAATATCTTGCAAACCAATGATATGAGACTCATAGGCAAGCATAACTTCATCATAGGTAGCAAATGTTTTTGCTTTATCACGAGTATCTTCGCGTACAACTGTTAAGTAGTATGTACCCAAGATCATATCTTGAGAAGGTACTGCTACTGGTTTACCGTCTTTCGTAGACAAGATGTTATGGCTAGAAAGCATCAATGTACGAGCTTCTGCTTGTGCTTCTACGGACAATGGTAAGTGACACGCCATTTGGTCACCGTCAAAGTCGGCGTTGAAGGCTGTACATACTAATGGATGCAATTTGATAGCACGGCCTTCCCAAAGGATTGGTTCGAAGGCTTGGATACCAAGTCTATGCAATGTAGGGGCACGGTTCAAGAGAACTGGATGTTCTTTAATTACCTCTTCCAAGGATTCCCACACGCCAGGGCCAATTCTTTCAACTTGGCGTTTAGCAGCCTTGATGTTGGATGCTTGACCGCGTTCTACCAAACGTTTCATAACGAATGGTTTGAACAATTCTAATGCCATTTCTTTTGGCAAACCACATTGGTGCATTTTAAGTTCAGGACCTACTACGATTACGGAACGACCGGAGTAGTCAACACGTTTACCGAGCAAGTTTTGACGGAAACGACCTTGTTTACCTTTAAGCATATCGGACAAGGATTTTAACGGACGGTTACCAGGACCTGTTACAGGACGACCGCGACGACCATTATCGATCAATGCGTCAACAGCTTCTTGAAGCATACGTTTTTCGTTGCGCACGATAATATCAGGAGCACCTAAGTCTAACAAACGTTTCAAACGATTGTTACGGTTGATAACACGACGGTATAAATCATTGAGGTCAGATGTAGCAAAACGACCACCATCTAATTGAACCATAGGGCGCAATTCAGGTGGGATTACAGGAACGATATCCATAATCATCCATTCTGGGCGGTTCCCAGATTGACGGAATGCTTCTACTACTTCTAAACGACGAACTGCACGGATTTTACGTTGACCACTAGCAGTGTTCAATTCTTCGCGCAATTCAGCATTCAATGCTTCAAGATCAAGTTCTGCTAAGAGAGCTTTTACAGCCTCAGCACCCATGTCGATACATGCGAAGAGAACCTCTTCAGCAGCGCCTAATTCATAGCGCTCTTCACGAGTTAATTCTTCGTATTCTTTATCTGCTTCTGGGATTGTTGCATCATCGCGAAGAGCAGCATTATAGCGCTCTTTGCGTTGTGCTTCACGAACAATAGCTAAACGTTCGTTACGTTGAGCTACTGTTTCGATTACGACGGATTTACCACCGATAGTATAACCGTCTTCATTAAATTGAGCTTCATATTCGCGGTATTCTTGCTCGGACAACAATTGACGTTTTGTCAATGGTGTACCAGCTGGATCTACTACGATGTAGGAAGCAAAGTATAATACGCGTTCCAAGGAACGTGGGGATACATCAAGGATAAGGCCCATGCGGGATGGGATACCTTTGAAGTACCAAATGTGAGATACAGGAGTAGCCAATTGAATATGGCCCATACGTTCACGACGTACTTTCGCACGTGTAACCTCTACACCACATTTGTCGCAGACTACGCCTTTATGGCGAATGCGTTTATATTTGCCGCAGTGACATTCCCAGTCCTTTGTTGGTCCAAAAATGCGTTCGCAGAATAGACCATCACGTTCTGGCTTCAACGTACGGTAGTTAATAGTTTCAGGTTTCTTAACTTCCCCATGAGACCAAGCTAAGATCTGCTCTGGAGAGGCTAAACCGATTCGCATGGAATCGAATTCATTTACGTCTAGCACTACTATCGCTCCCTTCCTTATAGATAGTTTTAGTCTTCATCGTTAGAGGAATCGCCCATTGGGAACGCCAATTGGCTAAGGATATCGTCTTCACCGCCGTTATCAGCTGGTGCTTCTTCCTCTACTTCTGGTTCTACTACAGTTACTTCATCAGTTTCTACTGCACTGCCTTCCATAACTTCTTCAATACCAGTTTCTACCACTTCATCTTCGTCATCAAGTTCTTTCATAACAACTTCTTCTTGATCTTCATTCAAGATTTTTACATCAAGACCAATACTTTGAAGTTCTTTGAGCAATACCTTGAAGGACTCAGGTACACCTGGTTCAGGGATGATTTTCGCCTTTAACGATTTTTTCGTATGCTTTCACACGACCAACAACGTCGTCAGACTTAACAGTTAATAGCTCTTGAAGTGTATAAGCTGCGCCATATGCTTCTAGAGCCCAAACTTCCATTTCCCCGAAACGTTGACCACCGAACTGAGCTTTACCGCCCAATGGTTGTTGTGTAACAAGGGAGTACGGACCTGTGGAACGAGCATGGATTTTGTCATCAACCAAGTGATGGAGTTTAAGCATGTAAACGTAACCAACAGTTACGCGGTTATCCATAGGTTCACCAGTACGACCATCGTACAATACTGTTTTACCATCATCGGGACGACCAGCAATGCCTAATGTTTCGAAATACGTCTTTTCGTGCGCACCATCAAATACAGGTGTAGCAATATGAATACCTGCTACATCTGGTTTTGGCATGCCATATGTTTTCATAAATCATAGCCAAGGCCTTCCAACTCTTTGACGAATTTCAACGCGTTTTTGCTTCGAGCAGATGAATATTGTTCAATGTAGTTTCTTAACTTTATTAATTGCTTCTAATTCTTCTACAAGCGCAGGATCCATTTCTGGAGCATCTTCTTCAGAGTCAAAGAATTCTACATGAAGTGCATTGTATTTTAGCTTCAATAGCTTTAAGTTCTTGGTAACGAGCTTCGCCACCCATAGCATCAAGTTTCTTTTGCTGCTGCTTTCTACATGTTTTAAAGAATTTTGAGTTTTCAAAGTCAATGATTTTGTTTCATTCTCTGTCGAAATGAGTTTACAGTTACATCTTCTGCAATTTTTGCTTCCAATGCTTCAATTTGAGCATAAAGATCGCGGATTGCATCGATTTGTTCCCAGTAAGATGCATCAGTACGAGCTTCTTTCAACACATTTTTAATGTGAAGGTCTGTAGCTTTGATTTTCATACCTAAGCCTTGAACAGCCCAACCCAAGTGAGTTTCAAGAACCTGACCGATGTTCATACGAGAAGGTACGCCCAATGGGTTCAATACGATTTGTACTGGAGTACCATCTGGAAGGAATGGCATATCTTCTTTTCTCATAACGCGAGAAACGACACCTTTGTTACCATGACGGCCCGCCATTTTATCGCCTTCGTGAATCTTACGTTTTTGAGCGATGTATACGCGAACAAGTTTATTTACACCTGGTTGTAATTCGTCGCCGTTTTCACGAGTGAAGACTTTAACGTCTACTACTTTACCAGATTCGCCATGAGGTACGCGCAAGGATGTGTCGCGAACTTCACGTTCTTTGTCACCAAAGATAGCGCGCAATAAACGTTCTTCTGGAGTAAGCTCAGTTTCACCTTTTGGTGTAGCTTTACCTACTAGAATATCGCCAGGGATGTACTTCTGCACCAATGCAGATAATACCATCTTCATCTAAGTTTTTAAGTGTGTCGTCACCAGTATTAGGCAATTCACGAGTAATTTCTTCAGCACCTAATTTAGTGTCACGCGCATCACATTCGTATTCTTCAATATGAATGGATGTATAGATATCTTCTTTGCAAAGTTCTTCACTAAGCAAGATAGCATCTTCGTAGTTATAACCTTCCCAAGGCATGAACGCTACAAGAACGTTATAACCTAACGCCAATTCACCGCCATCAGTAGCAGGACCATCAGCCAATACTTGGCCTTTTACAACATGGTCGCCACGATTAACGATTGGTTTTTGGTTAAAGCATGTGGATTGGTTAGAACGAAGGAATTTATTCAAACGGTATGTATCAACACGACCATCGCTATCGCGAAGAACGTGGATTTCATTACCCCAGCAACGTACAACTTTACCAGCTTCACGTGCAAGTACGCAAACGCCGGAGTCAGTAGCTGCTGTATATTCCATACCTGTACCAACAAGTGGAGCTTGAGCACGCAAGAGTGGTACCGCTTGACGTTGCATGTTCGCACCCATCAAGGCACGGTTAGCATCGTCATTTTCAAGGAATGGAATCATAGCTGTACCGATGGATACAACTTCTTTTGGACTAACGTCCATATAGTCAACCTTATCAGGTGTAACTTCCAATACGTCATGACCACGACGACAAGCTACATGTTCAGTTGTGAAGTAACCTTCCTCATCAAGTGGAGAGTTCGCTTGGGCAATTGTCATGCCTTCTTCTTCATCTGCTGTCATGTATACTACGCTGTCAGATACGCGTACTTTAACTACTTTATCAGCATCAGCACCTTTGCCATATACTTTTTCTACTTTACGGTAAGGAGCTTCGATGAAACCGAACTCGTTTACTTTCGCGTAGTTGGACAAGGAGTTGATCAAACCGATGTTTGGACCCTCTGGAGTCTCGATTGGACACATACGGCCATAGTGAGAATGATGCACGTCACGAACTTCGAAAGCCTGCACGCTCACGAGATAAACCGCCAGGGACCAAGGGCAGATAAAGACGACGTTTGTGAGTTAATTCTGCTAATGGGTTTGTTTGGTCCATGAACTGGGACAACTGGGAGGAACCAAAGAATTCTTTGATTGCAGCCACTACAGGGACGAATGTTAATCAACGCTTGAGGCGTGATAGATTCGATTTCTTGAATTGTCATACGTTCACGAACAACACGTTCCATACGAGTCAAACCAATACGGAATTGGTTTTGCAACAATTCACCTACGCAGCGAAGACGACGGTTACCCAAGTGGTCAATATCATCTGTGTGACCTGCACCATCCATAAGATTGAGCAAGTAAGAGATGTTAGCAATCATGTCTTCGCGTGTTACTGTGCGGTGATCGAATGGCAAGTTGCAGTTGTTACAGATTACTTTAGACTCTACACCATCGTTATTTACGATGTAGAATTCAGCAAAGCCTTCACCATCGAATACATGGCTATTTGCTACGATATCAAGTTGTTCTTCTCCAACTTGTACACCTGCATCAAGGATTACTTCGCCAGTTTCAGGATCTACGATAGGTTGAGCCAATGTGTGACCCAACATACGTTGACGCCAGCCAAGTTTTTTGTTCAATTTATAACGACCAACGCGCGCCAAGTCATAACGGCGTGCATCGAAGAACAAGTTATCGAACAAGTTACGAGCAGACTCTACAGTAGGAGGCTCACCTGGACGTAATTTTTTATAGATTTCAACCAATGCTTCATCAGCAGATTGAGTTGTATCTTTTTCTAATGTACGAACGATGCGTTCATCATATACTGGTAAACCATCCTCATCAGTTTTACCATTCCAGAAGAGGTCGAGGATACTTTCATTCGTATCCCAACCTAATGCACGTACCAATACAGTAGCTGGTAATTTACGGTTACGGTCAATACGAACAGCCACCACTTCACTAGCATCTGTTTCAAGTTCAATCCATGCACCACGGTTAGGAATAACTGTGGAATCATACAAACGGTTACCCATTGTATCGATTTCTTTATTGTAGTAAACGCCTGGAGAACGTACTAATTGGGATACGATAACACGTTCTGCACCATTGATGATGAAAGTACCTGTGTCAGTCATCAATGGGAAATCGCCCATGAATACTTCTTGTTCTTTAATGTCCATATTTTCTGGATCATTATTTACCAAGCGAATATTTACACGAAGTGGTGCTGCGTAAGTAGCATCACGGTTTTTACATTCATTAATATCATACTTAGGTTCACCTAAGCTGAAACCTTCAAAAGAAAGTACTAGATTACCTGAATTGTCTTTAATCGGAGAAATATCGTTGAAAATATTTTGTAAACCACTCTCCAAGAACCATTCATACGATTTACGTTGAATGTCCAATAAATGCGGCATTTTAATAACTTCGTTAATTTTTGCATATGTATAACGAGTTCGTTTGCCTACCTGTTCAGGTTTGAACATATTTGCTTTCACCCCTATCAAAACACACTGGTCTACCATTTTCTATAACGGCATGAAAAAGACATCTTACAGGTCTCAGTTTTCCTGCTCGGGCAACGTCAAATAAAGCAAGGTCCATTTCATTTTTAAAATAACCTTGCTTCCCATTAACCAAGCACAACCTTGGAAGAAAACCTCATCACTATTTAAGTTATAGTTTTTACATCCAAAAGCAGAAAACGCTACTTTTGCAATATATAATTTTATCAGTAATAAAAAAGACTGTCAACCAAAAGGGTTGACAGCCTTTCATTTTCATGCTTTGTTCATCTATTAACAAAGGGTAATGTATTAGTTGCCTTTTTGTTTTAACAATTTCGCACCAGCAATACCAGGGCGAGTCATTTCTTTAGGAGAAAGAATATGATTGATTTCATCTTCAGTCAATAAACCTTGATCTAAGATGATATCGCGGATAGCACGACCTGTTTCATATGCTTCTTTAGCCAATGCAGATGCAGTTTCGTAACCAAGGTGTGGTAACAATGCTGTTACGATACCTACGGAACGGTTCAACCAGTATTCGCATTGTTCGCGGTCTACTTCAAGATCTACGAGCAATTTATCAACGAATGTATTTACACCGTTTTTGAGATAGCAAAGGTTATTGAACAGTTGTACGCCAATACAGGTTCCATTACGTTCAATTCAAATTGACCATTTTCTACAGCCAATGTAATAGTAGTATCATTACCGATAACTTGGTAACATACTTGGTTCAATACTTCGGCGATAACAGGGTTAACTTTACCAGGCATGATGGAAGAACCAGGTTGGCGTGCAGGTAATTTTAATTCCCCAATACCACAACGAGGGCCAGATGCCATCAAGCGGAAGTCATTCGCCATTTTAATCAATACAAGTGCAGTTACTTTCAAACCACTGGAGATATCTGCAAATACGTCTGTATTGTTTGTAGCGTCGATCAAGTTTTCCGCAGTGTAGAATGGTTCACCTACTACTTCGCTAAGTTCATAAGCTACATCATGAATGTAGTTAGGTTCAGCATTAAGACCTGTACCAACTGCAGTGGCACCCATGTTGATTACATGTGCACCTTCAACGGCAGATTTAATACGTTTAATACCACGGCGAATACCAGATGCATAAGCACCCATTTCTTGGCCCAATGTAATTGGCACCGCGTCTTGTAAATGAGTACGACCCATTTTCAAGATTTCGCTGTATTCTTCAGCCTTTTTCTCGAGCTCATCAACGAGGCGTTGCAATGCGTCAAGTAAAGGTTTGGATTTAATAATAGCACATACTTTAATTGCTGTAGGGAACGCATCGTTTGTGGATTGCGCCATGTTACAGTGATTGTTAGGGCTTACGATATCGTAGCTACCTTTTGGATGACCTAAAATTTCACAAGCGCGGTTAGCCAATACTTCGTTCATGTTCATGTTTACAGAAGTACCTGCGCCACCTTGAATTGGGTCAACTGGGAATTGATCGGCAAATTGACCTTCAATTACTTCGTCCGCAGCTTGAACAATTGCTTTACCAATAGATACATTGAGACGACCAGTTTTCATATTAGCCAAAGCAGATGCTTTTTTAACCATCGCCAAAGCTTTAATAAAGTCTTGGTCTAAATGTTTTCCTGTAATATGGAAGTTTTCTAAGGCACGAATAGTTTGTACGCCATAATATAGCTCATCAGCTACTTCTAACTCACCTAGGAAATCATGTTCTTTTTCTCATAATAGATCCTCTTTCCACTATTTTCATATATTTAATGACATTTTTGATGAAATAATTTTTATCTTATGGCTCATTATAGCATGTATCTTTGTATACATAAAAAGTCATTTCATGTATCCTGAACAAACAATATTCTATACAATATTTATTTCGAGTAATTAAATATACTATATCAAGACAGGTTTTGAATATAACTATCCCTATAGTACAATAGTATAAACTATGTAAGTAAGGAGTATTGACTATGAATTATCACGCACTGCGTATAGGCGCTTTATTTTTACTGACCGTCCTGAGTTATGGTTTCTACAACGCCTATTTGCCTATCACCGATCCAGTCGAATCAAACTATGTACTCTCTGCCATTACCATGCTAAAACACAACTCCTGGATATCGCCTATGATATATGACCAAGTGTGGTATGACAAACCACCTCTCACCTATTGGGCTCTTATGGTAACATACAAACTATTCGGCATATCTGACTTTACATCGCGGATACCGAATACACTCGTAGCAGGAGCTAGTGTGGCCTTTATGTATCACATTGTCTACCGCATGTCTAAGAATGTCTCTATCAGTGTACTTTGTGCCATTCTATTAATGAGCACACTACAGTTTTGGTATATATCACATGCCGTTATAACCGATGGCTTCCTATTCCTTTTCACCTTAGCCATATTTGGATATAGCTATTTAGCTTTTCACAATAATGACAAGGCATCAATAATAAAAGCTTACATTGCTGCTGCCTTAGCCGTAATCACAAAAGGGCCTGTAGGAATTCTCTTACCAGGACTCATATTAGTCATTTACGTATGCGCACGCTATGTAGTACATAGGAACGATGAAAGCTACGAGCTTTCAAAAGATGTTAAGCTACTATTTAATCCTTTAGGTCTATTGGCCTTTATATGTATAGCTAGTCCTTGGTATATTGCTATGTATTCAATACATGGTGAACAGTTTATTTCTGGATTCTTGGGCCTACACAATGTAGATCGAGCCCTCGTGTCTGAACATCCTAAATTTAATGTATGGTATTATTATCTCTTGATTGTACCGCTTTCACTATTACCTTGGACACCGGTAATATGTTATCAATTAAAAAGCATCAACTGGAAAGACGATTTTGATTTATTCGGTATTATATGGTTTGTAGTTATAGTTCTATTCTACTCATTAGTAGCTACGAAATATATAACCTATACGCTACCTGCTATTATTCCATGTATACTATGGGCAGCAGTTAAAATAGGTGAGTTAATTACGGATAAAGAGACTGGTGAATTCACCACATCACTGAAAAGATTTAATTATTGGGTTACTTTGCCATTAGGTATTTATTATATAATTTTCACATTTGCTACAGCCTTTGATAAAACCCTTGATAGCATACCATTAGTGATAGGTTCCTTTATAATAGTATGTACAATTTATATTGGCGGTCAATACATAACATCGTCTTTCAGACTTGCCATATATGCTATTGTTCCATTACTTACGTTATACTCTGCTATTACTATTACAGTACCACCAGTATTATTTAGTCAATCTGGATTTACAGTTTCAAAACTTACATTGAGGATACATCAAAACCTATATATATATATGGTAGTTACTATACTTCTATCGTATATTATATGGATACAACACCTACTCAAGTTTTTGTAGATACAACTGATGATCCTAGATGGACTGAAGGTAAAGCATTAATGCCTACCATAACAAAAGAAACTTTTTTACAACAAAGCAATCAGAACCATGGCGCTTATGTAATAGTACCAAACAAATATGATAAAGACTTTTACGAATATCTTCCCATATCCAAAAGCAAAATTAGTGAACAAAACAAAAATTGCATCAATTTATAAGCTTCAATAACAAACAAAAAAGGCGTACCCAAGGGTACGCCTTTTAATATGGCTAGAATTATTTCAATTCTACAGTTGCGCCAGCTTCTTCCAATTGAGCTTTCAAAGCTTCAGCTGCTTCAGTAGCTACGCCTTCTTTTACAGGTGCAGGAGCGCCGTCAACGATAGCTTTAGCTTCTTTCAAGCCAAGACCAGTTGCTTCACGAACAACTTTGATTACGTTGATTTTGGATGCGCCAGCATCTTTCAAGATTACGTCGAAGGAATCTTTAGCGGCGCCTTAGCACCATCAGCAGCTGCTACAGCTACAGGAGCTGCTGCAGTTACGCCAAATTCTTCTTCAATTGCTTTTACAAGATCATTAAGTTCAAGAATAGTTGCTTCTTTTAATTCAGCAACGATGTTTTCAATGTTCAATGCCATTTTAAGTATCCTCCATAAATTAGTTTATAGTGCCAGCCTCATGCGGCCAACGAATAATTCTTTGCAATAATTATTATTCTGCAGGTTTTGCTTCTGCAACAGCTTTGACAGCGTATGCAACGTTGCGAACAGGAGCTTGCAATACGGAAAGCAACATGGAAAGCATACCTTCGCGGTTTGGAAGATTTGCAATTGCTTTGATGCCTGCAGCGTCCATAACTTCGCCTTCAACGATACCAGCTTTAACTGTAACAACTTCTTTATCAGTTGTTTTGATGAATTGTTCGATTACACGAGCAGGTGCAACAGCATCCTCTTTAGAAGTAGCCAATGCAGTTGGACCTTCTAAATGCTCAGAGAAACCTTCAAGATTCAATTCGTTTGCAGCGATACGAGTCAAAAGTATTTTTGATTACTTTGTATTCAACACCTTCAGCCAACATTTTGCGACGAAGTTCAGTTGCTTGAGCAACAGTCAAACCAGAGTAACCAATCAATACAGCACCTTTTGCTTCAGAAAGAGTTTCTTTCATTTGAGCAACAATTGCTTTTTTTGATTCAGTGACAGCCATTAGATTACCTCCTTATAGATTTTTTTGGTGCTCTATGTACTATCTTAGCGTAAAAACGACCCCATCGCACGCGATGAGGTCGAACTAGTACTAGGTTGTTCTAGTGTCAGCCTCAGCGGGCGGATTTTTCATCCATTATACATACCAGCCGTCTACAGCTAAGAGACATATTTGATTATTGCTCTTTTGTAACGTTGCTCAATTTGAACACGTTCAAAAGGCACACCAGGGCCCATTGTAGCGGACAAGGTTACAGATTTAATGTATTGACCTTTAGCTGCTACAGGTTTAGCCTTGATAATAGTATCAACGATTGTACGGTAGTTGTCAAGTAATTTTTTTCATCATCGAAAGACGCTTTACCGATGGAGCAAGAGATAATACCTGCTTTATCAGTACGGTATTCGATTTTTACCAGCTTTGATTTCGTTTACTGCACGAGCAACGTCTGGAGTTACTGTACCAACTTTAGGGTTTGGCATCAAGCCTTTAGGACCCAAGATTTTACCAAGACGGCCAACTTGACCCATCATGTCTGGTGTAGCAACTACTACGTCGAAGTCGCTCCAACCACCTTGGATTTTAGCTACTAACTCTTCAGAACCTACGAAATCTGCGCCAGCTTCTTCAGCTGCCTTAATATTGTCGCCTTTTGCGAATACAAGAACGCGTTTAGTTTTGCCAGTACCATGAGGCAATACTACTGCACCACGAACTTGTTGATCAGCGTATTTAGGGTCGACATTCAAGTTGAAAGCGATTTCAACTGTTTCATCGAAATTTGCAGTTGCAGTTTTCTTAACCAACTCAATTGCTTCTACTGGTTCGTAGAATTTACCAGCTTCAATAAGTTTTACTGCTTCAGCGTATTTCTTACCTACTTTTGCCATTATAATATCCTCCTTATGTGGTCAAACGGGAATTCCCTCCCACCGATTTGCGCCTTATGCGCAAGTCGTACGCTTATTAGTCAACGATTTCAATGCCCATGCTGCGAGCAGTACCTTCTACCATGCGCATACCTTGTTCTACGGTATTAGCATTCAAGTCAGGCATTTTCAATTCAGCAATTTCACGAACTTTATCGCGACCTACTTTTGCTACTTTATCACGGTTAGGTACACCAGAACCTTTTGGAATACCTGCAGCTTTTTTCAACAATACTGCAGCTGGTGGAGTCTTAGTGATGAAGTCGAAGCTACGATCTTCATATACGTTAATAACTACTGGGATAATTAAGCCAGCTTGTTTAGCAGTACGTTCGTTGAATTCTTTTGTGAAAGCAACGATGTTAACACCTGCTTGACCTAATGCAGGACCAACTGGTGGTGCTGGAGTAGCTTTAGCGGCTTCAATTTGTAGTTTTACTTGTTTAACTAATTTCTTAGCCATGGGTAATTAAACCTCCTATGCTTATACTGTGGTGGTAACGGATATACATCCTCCCACTGGCAACCAAAATCGATTGCTCTTTTTAGAGTTATATTTATATATTAAAGAGCTTTCTCAATTTGAGAGAACTCTACCTCTACCTCGGTATCTCGGTTGAACATTTCTACGTTAAGTTTCAATGTTCCTTTTTCAGGGTTAAGTTCGGTAATAACACCTAGTTTATCTTCAAAGGCCCCGGACGTAATGCGTACCGTTTCACCAACTTCGACATCGACGTTGATGGTTGGTTTCTTATCCAAGCCCTGAGACTTAAGTATATGTTCTACTTCGGAATCAGAAAGTGGAACTGGTTTAGTGGCAGATCCAACGAAACCTGTTACACCTGGCGTGTTGCGCACAACATACCAAGAGCGGTCGTTAACTTCCATTTCAACCAATACGTACCCAGGAAATATCTTACGTTTTACTACTTTTTTAACCCCATCTTTTTCATCTATTTCGTCCTCAAGAGGTACCAAAATACGGCTAATCACATCTTGTAGGCCCCATAGATTGAACTTTAAGTTCAAGAGTGGTTTTAACTTTATTTTCGTAGCCTGAATAGGTATGAATTACATACCACTTCTTATCTGCTTCCATGTAATGGCCCCCTTATCCAACAAAGTGCAACAACGTATTAAAAAGTTGGGCGAAGAGTCCATCAAGCACAGCAATAACCAAAGCGATGAAAATAGTCACTAAGAATACTACTATTGTGTAATTGATAAGCTCTTTTTTTGTTGGCCAGACTACTTTTTTTAGTTCAGCTTTCACACCGCGGAAGAATTTTCCAAATCCACCACGCTGCTGCACTGCTGAGTTAGACTTTGCCATTTTTTTTCACATCCTCAAATCAACAGGTAATGAATGATAAGAATTATTTTGTTTCACGGTGTAATGTATGTTTACCGCAGAATTTGCAATATTTCATCATTTCAATACGATCAGGATTGTTCTTTTTGTTCTTGTTCGTTTGATAGTTACGTTGTTTGCAATCTGTGCAAGCTAAAGTAATGGCATTACGCATCCGGATACACCTCGCTTTATATTTACTAAATCTGTCTCTTGTACTCGAAAACGCTCGACTACATACTAAAAAACTATATCATACGTAGCAAGCTATGTCAAGAATTTTGAGCAACTCAAAAAAGCCAGGCACATGTACCTGACAGGGATAGTATAACAAAAAAATGGCGTTCCTTGTCTATAAAGGAACGCCATTAATATGGTACTAAATCATCGCATATTTTTCATACATTTTATGCCCTTAACTCATATAGTTAAATAGAGTTAAGAATATGATGTAATACCCATTAAATCATCTATTTACAGATTAAGAAGTAATCCATTTATAGATTAAGATTTCTTCGGAAATAGAACTTTTACAATTTGCCAGAAGAATGCTACAGCACCAACAATTAGTATCGTATCGCCGATGAGACGAGCCCACCGCAAATTTTGTAACAATGGTTGTTGCATAAATTCTTCACTGCGCGCAAACCATAAGCCATTTGTGATACTAGCCCAGGATTGGATAAGACCGATTGGCAATAAGCTAATAAGCACCATTAATGCAAGCCCTATATTGAGAGCCCAGAAACCGAACTTCATTAGCTTATCGTTAAATTCTACTTCAGGTCGGATATAGCGAGCAATAAGGAATACAAATCCTAGACTTAAGAAACCATACACACCAAACAATGCTGTGTGGGCATGTACTGCAGTTGTATTAAGACCTTGGATGTAGAACAAGGATACAGGCATGTTGATCAAGAACCCGAATACCCCTGCCCCCACTAGATTCCAGAAGGACACGGCAATAAAACAATACACAGGCCATTTTAGACGATGCATCCAAGGAGCACTATGAAGACGTGTATAGTTTTCAAAAGCTTCATAACCTAAGAGTACAAGTGGTACTACTTCTAACGCAGAGAAGGATGCGCCTGTTGCCACGATAGTGGATGTAACACCTGTGAAGTATAGATGATGGAATGTACCAGGGATACCACCGATGAGATAAATAGCCCCAGAAGAGATGGCCGCAACTGTACCAGCACGATACGATACAAGCCCTAATGTAACAAAGATAAATGCCATTAATGTAGTGGAGAATACTTCGAAGAAGCCTTCAACCCAAAGATGGATTACCCACCAACGCCAATACTCCATAATCGCCAAATGGCTATGTTCACCATAGAATAACCCTGGACCATAGAAGATACCTACCATGATAACGGAGAATATGAAGGCTGCAATGAGGTTTTTATCCCCTTTTTGCTTGAAGGCACCAATAATGCTACGTATCATGAGTACAAGCCAGAATAAAATACCAATGTATTCAATCCACTGCCAAATACGACCCAACTCGATATATTCGTAACCTTGGTGTCCGAGAAGGAAATTCCACGCTGCTGGAATTTGATGTGCTACGCCTAAATATGTACCAGCGAAGGAACCTACTACAAGAACTACAAGAGCCCAGAATAAGATGTCCACCCCAAGCTTTTGATATTTAGGATCTTTACCACCATTAATGATTGGTGCCAAGAATAGACCAGCACTCAAGAATGCCATAGCAATCCAGAACAAAGATGCCTGAATATGCCATGTACGCGCAATAGAATAAGGGAAATATTGCGCTAATGGAATACCATAGAACGCTTGACCTTCTACAGTATAGTGGGCAATAATCCCACCCATCCCCAATTGGAATAAGAACAATGCTAGAATTGTAAACAAATATTTACCTAATGCACGTTGAGATGGTGTTAATGTGATCTTGCTAATTGGATCTTCTGTTGGCGGAACCAATGCATGCTCATCATCCTTTTTACCAAAGGCCCATAACCATACAACTACACCAATGCCACATAATAAGATAATAACACTCACAACAGACCATGCGACACTTTCAGGTGTAGGGTTATGATCCAACAAAGGTTCATGTGGCCAGTTGTTTGTATACGTTGCATCTGTACCAGGACGTTGCGTGGATGCCATCCAAGTAGTCCAGAAGAAGAAGCGTGCCATATCAATGCGATCTTGTAACTCAGGTAGGTGTTATCCTTCATCGCAAAATGATCACGAGTCAATGTTAAATCAGGATTATCACCGTACAACTCAACAAAATAACGACCAGTTAAATTCATTGCCGTAATTCGTTCTGGAGATAAAACAACAGTTCCATCTTCACGGACTGCACTACCTAAATACTCTTTTTTCACAACTTCTTTAATAGCTGCTTGTTGTGCAGGTCCCAATTGGTCATAAAGAACGCCAAAGGCCTCTTGAGTTTAATATCCAACATCACGGATACTTCTTTATGTAACCAATCTGCTGTCCAGTCAGGTGCTTGATATGCGCCATGACCTAAAACGGTCCCTACAGATTGACCACCAGTAGATTGCCATGCCGATTGACCATGTAAAATATCTTCCTTAGTGAACAAGACCTGTCCATCTTGAGATACATACGCAGTCGGCACTGGCGGTGCTTGATGATACACATCAGTACCTAGATAACCAAGAATAGAAAACCAATAATAAGAACGGCTACTACGGCTATCCAATACTTTTTGTATTCACCCATCACATTACCTCCTTTTCTATAAAAACACAAAAGGAGGGCCTTTTGCTCTCCTTGAGATTATAGTAGCACTATTAGTAGAATGATTCTGTATCTTTGGTTACAAATACAACAAACAATATATAAATTAATGCAAAAATAGGACCCCTATTGGGGTCCTATTTACTACAAAGATTATGAATTAACCTTCGATTTCTGTTACTACGCCAGCGCCTACTGTATGGCCACCTTCGCGGATCGCGAAACGAAGACCTTCTTCAATAGCGATTGGTGTAATCAATTCGATGTTCATTGTTACGTTATCGCCAGGCATACACATTTCTACACCTTCAGGAAGGTTTACAACACCTGTTACGTCTGTTGTACGGAGTAGAATTGTGGACGGTAGTTGGAGAAGAATGGAGTATGACGACCACCTTCTTCTTTAGTCAATACGTATACTTCTGCTTTGAATTTTGTGTGTGGTTTGATGGAACCTGGTTTAGCCAATACTTGACCACGTTCGATGTCTTTACGGTCAACACCACGAAGCAATGCACCTACGTTGTCACCTGCTACTGCAGAATCCAACACTTTACGGAACATTTCAAGACCAGTTACTACGTATTGTTCAGCTTTTTCTTTCAAGCCTACTACTTCGATAGTATCACCAACGTTTACTTGACCACGTTCAACACGGCCAGTTGCTACTGTACCACGACCAGTGATTGTGAAAACGTCCTCTACAGGCATCAAGAAAGGTTTGTCAGTATCACGAACTGGTGTTGGGATGTAGGAGTCTACAGCGTCCATCAAGTCGTCGATTTTTGCTACATATTGAGCGTCGCCTTCCAAAGCTTTCAAAGCGGAACCTACAACGATAGGTACTTCGTCGCCAGGGAATTCGTAGGAGGAAAGAAGTTCACGAACTTCCATTTCTACTAATTCGATCAATTCTTCGTCGTCAACCATGTCAGCTTTGTTCAAGAATACTACGATTGCAGGAACACCAACTTGGCGAGCCAACAAGATGTGTTCGCGAGTTTGAGGCATAGGGCCGTCAGCTGCGGAACATACCAAGATAGCGCCGTCCATTTGAGCCGCACCAGTGATCATGTTTTTAACATAGTCAGCATGGCCTGGGCAGTCAACGTGTGCATAGTGACGGTTAGCAGTTTCGTACTCAACGTGTGCAGTGTTGATTGTGATACCGCGTTCACGTTCTTCTGGAGCTTTATCGATCATGCTGTAATCTTGGAAGTCAGCTTGGCCTTTTTCAGCCAATACTTTTGTAATTGCAGCAGTCAAAGTAGTTTTACCATGGTCAACGTGACCGATTGTACCGATGTTAACATGCGGTTTCGTACGTTCAAATTTTTCTTTTGCCATTAGGATTGTATCCTCCTTCACAAAAAAAAATTACATTCTAGTATTAATATAATATATTAACCCTAATTTATCAATGGAATATAACATTTCCCTACAGATTATTATACCATATATACAAATGTCATACAAAAAGTCATCAGATATCGAGTCATGTAAATCAGGTTAAATTATGGGTAGAAATAAAAAAATCCCCACCAATGTGAGGGTTTAATGGTGGCGGCACACGGATTTGAACCGCGGACACACCGGGTATGAACCGATTGCTCTAGCCAACTGAGCTATGCCGCCATGTATGGAGCTAGTGACCGGGATTGAACCGGTGACCTTATCCTTACCAAGGATACGCTCTGCCGACTGAGCTACACCAGCACAATGAACGATCATTTCACTGTGAATATTTGTGGTTGCGGGGACAGGACTTGAACCTGCGACCTTCGGGTTATGAGCCCGACGAGCTACCAACTGCTCCACCCCGCTATAGATGGTGGAGGGAGAAGGATTCGAACCTTCGAAGTCGAAGACGGCAGATTTACAGTCTGCTCCCTTTGGCCGCTCGGGAATCCCTCCATAAATAAAATGGAGCTGGCGATAGGAATTGAACCCACAACCTGCTGATTACAAGTCAGCTGCTCTACCTATTGAGCTACGCCAGCATCATTACGACAAGATGAATTGTATCATCTGCCACACTAAGTGTCAAGAACTTTTTAAAAACTTTTTTGAAGCTTTTTTTCGTTCACTGCGGTATCCCTTAGTGCTTAATCATAATAACATGAAACGATACCCTATGCAAGTATTTTTGTCAAAAAAAAATTTTTATTTTTTCAACTCATAAAAAAAACTTTTTTAGCATTATCAGTAATCAACTCTATCTACTATAAATACACTGCTAGTTTCATCAAGCTTTTTTTTTCTACATCAGAGTTTCAGTTTATATAAAATAATGTTCAAAACTATACCTAAAAAATGAGATAGATAGTAATACTATCTCCTCTTTATACATTTATAGTTTTTCCCTATATTTTACCAATATGTTCAATTTTTTGTAGTTAGTCGATTACAACAACATGATCTGGATGTGCAATAGTAACTACAGCATGTTTTGGATCATTGTTATGTTCTAAGTACAACTGATCTCCTTCAAGATGACCACGCCAGCCAACGACAATAGGATACTTCTTACTAATAGTTTTTAGTAATTCAAATGGTTCTAAATTTAAGATTGGTGCAAAGAATACATTAATGCCATCGAGCAATACTACTTCAGTATCACTACGGCTAAGAGCACGACAAATAACTTCTTCTGCTAATTGAGGACGTTCATCACGAGGCACAAGTAGGAATTCTTCTTCGATAAGCTGTTTAGCTTCCAAGTATTTCCAACCCTTTTGCTCGGACAATTCACGAATTAGCAAACTTTTACCAGAACCTGGACCACCAACGATAAACAATATACGTTCATCATCGTTTTGAATTTTTCCCAACGTTCTTTTACATCTTGTACAGTAACCATATCCTTTGCCTCCTCGCTGCGACCTATCCTACTTAACCGGACGGTCAGATAACATAACGGATTTGATATATTGGTTTTTTTCATCTAGGGCAAACTGTAAATAAGAATTGCTTGCCGCTGGATTTTTATATTCATATACAGTAGACGTGCCCGAATTCGTTGTAGATTCAACGATACGAGTTGGCATACCGTACACAAAGAGCAATAAATACTTAGTATCGCCCATCGCAATACCGCGACGTGTTGGCGTGTAAATATTTAATAGTACACGATTGATGAGGTTCTTTTTATCTACACTTACGCCGTATTCATTATAGCCAATGAACGCAGAGCCGAAGAGCATGCCCTGATGTTTCCAGTCATTATTAGAATCGTTGATGAAGTGATCATTTAGCTGTAAGCCACGCAATACGAAGTCATCAGCAGTCAATTTGCCCGCTTCGAAATCATATACCGGTGCTTTTGGTAAACCAAATCTAGGCCATACTTGACCACTAATCATATCAACAGCCTCTATATTGCTTTGTTTAATAGTAAAAGCAATATATTCCTTCTGTTGACCAAGCATAGATTGTTGTTGACTATTACTATTTGTATTCTCTACAGGACTCTTAAAATCCTTTTTTTGTGGCCATGAATTTTCAGAATGACCTTCATAAAGGAAAATATATGTCTCATTTTTTTGATCACGCCACATCGCATTAGGACTGCCATAAGCAAATACCAATTCCATACGCGTGCTACCAGGACCAATATCACGTATAGTATTGACGCCTTTTTTCGTACTATGAATATTGGTAATAGTATTTGGTTCAAAGAAATACGTCGCCCCTTGACCACGCAATGGATCATTTACCAAGCGCTCTACAGAAGGACCTGTATATACAGTTACGGCAAGATCTTTCATATGATAGGTAGTAAAGTTATCTCGCACTTCTGTCTTGTCTACATCTTTTAGGCACGTCAAATTTGTCTCCCCAAGCGGTAGGTAGCAATAGCATAATCATCTTCAGAACCTAAAGGATGGCAAATCATTAGCCGTATAGGACTTACCAATATCTGCTAAATTATTTTGAGTAATGCTCGGCAACGGCCCTTCATTTTCGCTAGCCGCTTGCCAGAACTGTATAGAGTCACCAAATTCAGTAACTGCCATTTGTTCCGCCAACCACCCTGTTTTAGTGCGCTCATTTTTAGTCGTTACTTCAGGTTTAACGACTTTTATGGGCGCATTATCAAGATAGGCTAAGCTATCAGCTTCGCCAGATGCCTCTCCGCCGCCTTGACCAATTGTAGCATCTTGGGCCGCCTCGTTCGTTTCATCAGTAGATTCTACTGCAAAAGGATTAACTGTAGAAATTGCAGGCTCCTCTGCATATCCGATAGTAGTAGCAGATAAACCTACAAGGAGGGCCGCTACAATACGACTCTTCATAGAATAGTTCATCGATTAGTCTCCAATTGTGCACGCAACCATGTCAGCCAAGGTTCAAGACCATTATGGGCCGTGCAACTTACTTCAAATATCTCTCCATTAGGATTTAAATTACGAATATCTTGTATAGCCTGTTCCTTTTTGAAAGGCACATATGGCAACAAATCAATCTTATTAATGAGGATGGCCTTAGACTCTTTAAAGATTAATGGATATTTAAGGGGTTTATCTTCCCCTTCAGTAACAGATAAAACAGTTACTTTCATACTTTCACCAATCTCAAATTCTGCAGGACATACTAAATTGCCTACATTTTCAATAATGATCATATCAAGATCATCAAGATTTAAATCACCTAAAGCATCTTGTATCATCTGTGCATCGAGATGACAACCACCAACTGTATTAATCTGGATAACAGGCACGCCTAAGGCATGAATTCGTTCTGCATCCTTAGCGGTAAACAAATCACCTTCAATAACAGCTAGACGATAATCCTTTTTTAAATCTTGTAAGGTTGCCTCTAAAAGAGATGTCTTGCCAGCCCCTGGAGAACCTAACAAGTTAAATACAAATATATTTTTTTCCTTAAACAACTGTTGCAAGGACGTTGCAATGGCATCATTTTTTGCCAGTACATTGGTTTTAACTTGAACTTGCATGTCCTAACCTTTCTATCAATCGATATCCATGGAGGTCACTTGTAATTCGCGGCCCCCGATGGTTTGTACGAAATGACTGTCACAATGAGGACAGATAAACTTATAGTTTTCTACAGGAAAAGTCTTATCACAATCTAAGCACTTTCCTTCTATGGGAATTGTGTTGATTTCAATACGTGACCCTTCAGCAGGAGTTCCTTTAGTAACGGCTTCCCAACAAAAAAGCAACGAATCTGGCTCTACCCCACTCATAAGACCTAAATCGAGCTGCACAGAGTGGATGACTGTTGCATCATGTTGACGCAATGTATCAAGAGCCACATCAAGAATTCCCTCAGCTATAGACATCTCATGCATGGTACGCCTCGTATACAGCTTCTAGCATCATCGTAGTCGTTACAGAGCCAACGCCACCTGGTACAGGTGTGATGGCAGATGTAATATCCTTTACCGCATCATAATCAACATCGCCTACAGTTTTACCATCATGCTCATTAATACCTACATCGATAACTACAGCACCTGGTTTAATCATATCCGCTGTAATCATATGAGCACGAGCCTGCTGCAGCAATAACGATATCACCACGTTTTACTTGCTCTGCTAAATCAGGAGTTCTGGAGTGACAAATGGTAACCGTCCCGTGTGCACCAAGAGCCATAAGCGCTACCGGTTTACCGATAACTTGACTACGACCAACTACAACAACGTGTTTACCTTCTACAGGAATATCATAGTGGTTCAAAATAGCCATACAAGCCTTAGCTGTACAAGGAGCAAAGCCGCCTTTTCCAGCCGTAACAAGACCGATATTATACGTCGTAAGACCATCGATATCTTTTTTAGGATCTAACATATCGATAAGAGCCTCTGTATCAATGTGTTTAGGCATAGGCATTAATGGCAAAATACCATGAACTGCATCATCATTATTTAACTCTTGTAGTGCCGCTACAACTTCATCATGTGTGGCCGTTTCAGGCAATTGTTTTAACACAAAACCATAGCCAAAGTTTTTTGCTGTTTTTTCCATAAATGTAGCGTACATATGAGCACCGTGGTCTTCACCAACGAGTAATACTGCCATAGTAATTACAGAGTCGCCAACTGCTGCAACTTTTTCTTGTAAAATCGCCTTGTGAGCGTCTGCTACTGCTTTACCGCGTAATTCGATCATAAGTATCTCCATTCATTCAAACTATCTATAAAATAAGGTGCCTCCGGAGAGGCACCTAAGTCTCTTATTCTATTATATAACGAACTGTCTATAATTTCTAATTATGCCCGAATTCGTTTTATCTACGGAAATGAACAGTAATTGCTGTACCAGCCTGAACAGTTGTACCGCTACTTTCATCTTGAGATGTAGCCGTACCAGTTCCATCCGGTTTAAAGGCAAGTCCCGCCTTATGTAACCAATCACGTACTTCACCATAGGTAAAACCAGTAAAGTTAGGCAATGTAACAGAACCATCACTTCCCGGTTTTGGTTCAGGTAATGTATTAGCAGCTTTAACAGCTACTGGTGTACTTTCTTTAACATACGGACTCATTTGGTAATACCGTACAAGTTGAGATACGATGTCCTTAAATACAGGGGCTGCAATTTGACTACCATAAAAAGAACCCTTTTGTGGGTCATCAATAACGACAAGAACTACAAATTTTGGATCCTCTACAGGGCCAAAGCCAATAAAGGACGCAATGTATTGTCCGTCGAGATAACCGCCATGTTTGGTATCTAGTTTTTGCGCCGTACCAGTTTTACCGCCGAAGTGATAACCTTCTACCATCGCTTTTGTACCGCCACCTTCGGATACTTCTTTTTCTAGAATATCTACAATGGTTTTAGCGGTTTCCGCCGGAACTGGTTGTCCCACAACAGATGTTTCAGTCGTACTTGTAACATCGCCTTGAGAGTTACTATAAGACTTGATGATATGTGGTTTCATCATAGCCCCACCATTAGAAAGTGCACCAAAGGCGCGAACCATTTGTAATGGTGTAACCGCAATACCTTGACCGATGGACATAGTCGCAACGTCTAGCTTACTCATATCCTCTGGATTATACAAAATACCTGCTCCTTCACCAGGCAATTCAATACCTGTTCAGAACCAAAGCCATAATCACGTACATATTTCGAGAGAATATCTGCACCTGTTAATGTACCAATTTCAGCCATACCAGTATTAATAGAGTACTTCAAAATATCTAGCAAACGAACAGGACCATATCCCTCACCATTCCAGTTTCTAATGATATGTCCATTGGCAGCGAAGGCCCCTTTATCGTTATACACAGTGTCTAACTTCCATTTGCCTGCTGCAAGAGCTGCAGATGCAATGATAGGTTTGAATGTAGAGCCTGGTTCATATAAATTGGTAACCGCAATATTTTTGAAAGCCTCTTCACCACTTTGGTTGTAGTTATTAGGATCATAACTTGGACGATTGGCCATCGCTAATATTTCACCGTTCTTTGGATCCATAACGATAACGCTGGCATGCTTAGCTCCTGTATCAACCATCGCCTTATCAAGGGCGCGTTCTGCAATAAATTGAATTGTTGCATCGATGGTTAAGGTTACACTTTTACCCTTATCTGGTAAAAATTTAGATAGTACGGAACCAAAGATGGCATTCCCTTTATTATCAGTAGCTACAATTTCTTGTTGTACGCCCCCCTTTAATTCGTCATCAAGAACCATTTCAAGGCCATCAAGACCCTTATCATCGGTGCCAACAAAGCCTAACACTTGAGCCGCTAGTACGCCATTTGGATAGTAGCGCTTAGACTCCTCCACAAAGTTAAGACCTACAATGTGATTATCCTTAATAACTTGTTGAACCGCTTTCGATTTTTCGGCGTCCATCATACGATTAAGCCATACGAAAGCCGTATCCTCTTGTAAGGCTTTTACAATATTCTCTTTTGACATCGTTACATACGGTGAGATAAGTTCTGCAATTTCTTGAGGAGATTGTTTAATCATCTTAGGGTCCGCATATAAAGATTTTGTAACTACGCTCATTGCCAAGGGCTTGCCATTGCGGTCGTAAATTGTGCCGCGCGGTGATTGTAGCTTTCTATCCACCTGTACTTGTAATAAATTTTTCTTTTCTAGGTCAAAGGTATCAAAGACCTGCAACTGTGCTAAGCGCCCGATGAGGACGAAAGCAACGGTCATGAGAATGGCGAGACACCAGGTGGTGCGACTCCATCCACTCATGCGTAGCAAAGCTTTATTTAGTAAATTCATCATTTCTCCACTGGACGGCGCAACTTGTGGTCTAATGCGTCATATAGCGCATCTGGTTCATTAGGAATTACTCCATTTTGTACCTGACCCAATAAATATTGCAATCCTTCCCCTACTTGATTCCCTGCGAGTTCAATAACCCTTTTATCATACCTCAAATCCTTTGTGTGTACAGGCATTTCCAAACTAAGATCCGCCATACACTCTCCAAAGGCTAACGTTCCATCAGTTGATGCATAAGGCTTCCCACAACCTAATACATCGGCAGCACAAACCTTGGCTAATTGCTCCCATGCAGTTCGCATGATTTGGCTATCACGGAATTCACCACTACGAGCCTCTTTACGAAGCCATTTTTTCTCATTCGCATCTCCATTTTGTACAAAATAATGAAAACGCATATGATTTTTTACAATCCACGCTACTCGCTGTACAAAAGCCTTAGGATAACCTAAACGAGTAAGTAATGTTTCCGTCATTTCAGCCCCTAAGGTATCATGACCACGATCTGTAAGGCGACCATTCACCACAGCACGCACCGTAGGCATCCCCTTCGCTACATCATGTAGTAATGCACCCCATCGCAAGGTCAAATCAGGCTCTGTATTAGATACAACGGCTAATGTATGGTACCAACCATCGAACTGGTGAAAGTCTTTTTCTTGCGGTAAATTCACAAGGTGATATAGCTCAGGCAGAATAGGAACCTCTCGAGCCTCGCCATTTTCAACTACTCGACATGAACATTCTGCCAAGCGTGATTGCACCAATACATCTAATCCTTTAGCCACCGCTGGCTCAAGCATGAGACGATCTATTTCATTTCGAACGCGCTCTAAGGATAATCCAGAAACGCGATGAAAAGCCTTAGGCATAGCTTCTAATAAATCTTCGGTAGGCAAAAAATCTAGCTTTGCCACAAAACGACACGCTCTAAATAGACGCAATGCATCCTCTTCAAAACGTTTCTGCGCATCACCAATGGTGCGCAAGGTCTTATGCTTGATATCACGGCGTCCACCTACAAGGTCAATGATCTCACCAAAGCGATTCATAGCCATGCCATTTGACAGTAAAGTCGCGGCGCAATACATCTTCTTCTAATGTATCAGCATAGGTGATTTCTTCTGGTCGATGACTATCCGCTCCATATCGTTCAGTTCGATACGTTGCAATTTCATATTGCTTACCTTCTAATGTAGCTACTACTACACCAAAGGATTTTCCTACTAAGTCTGTCGTTTGAATACCATGACCGCGTAGGACTTCAATGACCGTATCAGGACGTGCAGACGTCACAATATCAAAGTCATGAGGCTTTTGATGCATCAAAATATCGCGCACTGCTCCGCCAATGATATAAGCTTCATAGCCGGCTTCTTCTAATACAGTCAATATTCGATTTGCTTGTTCCATCATGCACACTCCTTTCTGAACTAGTCTAACTTTTATTTTACTACAAATGAAAGCATGAAAAAAGTGCAATCCTTATAAGGATTGCACTCTTTCAGCAATAGCTGTACCTGTCGGTGTTACCGCAAGGCCTCCATCACTTGTTTCACGCAATGCAGCAGGCATAGCGCGACCAATATTATTCATCGCTTCGATGACCTCATCTGGTGGAATTTGGCTTACAATATTCATCAAAGCCATCTCAGATGCAGTAATAGCATGGACTGCATAGAAACCATTACGCTTAACGCAAGGCACCTCTACGAGACCCGCCACAGGATCACAAGCAAGACCTAATAAATTTTTCATACACAATGCAATGGCATGGCCCACCTGACGTGGCGTACCACCCATCATTTCTACGATAGCCCCTGCAGCCATACATGCAGCTGTACCAATTTCAGCTTGGCAACCACCTACTGCACCAGCAACACAAGCGCGATTAGCCACTACATTACCAATGCCGGAAGCAGCTAAGAAACCTTTCACTACAGTAGCTCTATCTAGTTGGTAGTGATCAGCCACGGCTTTCACCGCACCAGGCATAACACCACAAGACCCAGCTGTTGGACAGGCAACAATGCGGAACATTTTTGCATTTGCCTCGTTTACAGCAATAGCATAAGTCATCGCCTTATATGCAATTTCACTCATAAAACGTGGGGATTGACCATCAAGCTGTGCCGCCTGACCACCGGACATACCAGATGCCGTTTTATCAGTATAGGCAATACCATCTTGGATAGACATTTCAAAAATATCTAAAGCGATGCTCAATTTCTCGAATAACCGCCTCTTCATTGCGGTCATAATTTTCTAATTCATAACGCAGCACTACATCGCCAAAGGAAATGTTATTTTCCTCAGCTAGGCGAATAATATCTGCAATTGTATCATATGCATAGCTCATTATTCACCCTCCTATAACGCTTCAAAGGTCATGACATCTTGAATGCCTGGACACTCGCGCATAAACTGAACTGTAATGGGATTTACCACCGTATCGGTAGTAATGACCATGACTGCATCCTTGTGCTTGCCCTTACGGAATACACGCATCGTAGCAATATTAATATCGGACTCACTCAAGGCTTGACTGATAAGAGAAATCGCACCAGGTCGATCCTCGTGGAATACGACGAGCGTAAACTCATCACCTGTGATCGACATATCATTACCATCCACTTCGGTAATCATAATTTGACCACCACCGAGAGATCGACCGATAACAGTCATATGACGATTATGGTCATCATACATATCAAAACGAACCACATTAGGATGACCAACATCTAAAGGAGACTCGATGAAAGAATACTCCATCCCCTCTTTTTGTGCTAAATCATGAGCGATGCGAATATTCGTATCATCCTCTTTATAACCCTAATAAACCGCCTATCAAAGCACGATCTGTACCATGACCTTTATAAGTCTTCGCAAAAGAACCATATAAAGTTAAATCTACCTTTTTAGGAGTGGATCGGAAAATACACCGCGCCATCTTACCTAGCCGCGCAGCACCCGCTGTATGCGAACTAGACGGACCAATCATAACAGGACCTATAATATCAAAAATACTATTCATACACGCCTCTATATACACATAAATAATGTGAGAAAATTCTTACTTTACCTATAGTATAACAATCAATATTGACCAATGTCTATATGCACATTAGAGGCATATTTGTTTGTCTACAGAGGACTACTATTCTTGTGAAAGCTGTTCTAAAACTTTGTATATTGATGGGACGCATCCATATCTACAGTTATAAAAAGGAAAGACTATACTTATGCGAGCGCTATCTCCCAGCTACTATTTTTGGGGAAAATCTATCAGAGTATATTGATGGGACTCATATCGAAGTTATAGGGGCATACTTATGAGCGACATCGGGTCGAGGAGCAAAGTATAGTGCTTCATAACAGTTGTCGAAAAACTGGGCCCCATCAATATACAAACACTCGATAGATAGCTTTCACAATAATAGTAAAAAAACGCACCTAAGGATAACCCTAGGTGCGTTATTTATAACAACAGTCCTAAATCATAAAAGAGAGGGGAAGTAGGACTGTGGTTAACAGAGTTAATAGATCCTATTAACCCAAGATAGCTTTCATGTCAGCTTCTGGAGTTGTAATTGGATGTAATTGGAATTTCTCTACCAAAATGTTCAATACATTGCTGGAGAAGAATTTAGGCAAGGATGGGCCGATGTAGATGTTGCGGATACCCAATGCCAACAATGTTAACAAGATACATACCGCTTTGTTCGTACCAGGACAATACCAATGTTAATGGCAAGTCGTTTACGTCACATTCAAATGCACCAGCCAAAGCTACTGCTACTTGAATAGCGGAGTAAGCATCGTTACATTGACCCATATCAAGGATACGAGGGATACCACCGATTTCGCCGATGTTAAGGTCGTTGAAACGGAATTTACCACAAGCCAATGTCAATACTACTGTATCTTCTGGAGTTTGTTTTACGAATTCTGTGTAGTAGTTACGGCCTACTTTAGCACCGTCACAACCACCTACTAAGAAGAAGTGTTTGATTGCGCCAGCTTTTACAGCGTCGATTACTTTATCAGCAATACCCAATACTGTACCGTGACCAAAACCAGTAGTTACTTCGTGACCACCGTTGATACCAGTGAATTCTTGAGCTTCTTTATAGCCGCCCAATTCGATTGCACGGTTGATAACTGCGGAGAAGTCTTTAGTACCATCTTCTTTTTCTTCGATGTGTGCACAGCCGTCGAAACCTACCATATCTGTAGTGAAGATATTTTCTCTGTAGTTTTCTTTTGGTGGCATAATGCAGTTTGTAGTGAACAAGAATGCGCCAGGAACGTCAACGAATTCTTTTTGTTGGTTTTGCCATGCAGTACCAAAGTTACCTTTTAATTGAGGATGTTTTTTCAATTCAGGGTAAGCGTGGCAAGGCAACATTTCACCATGAGTATAGATGTTTACACCTTTACCATCAGTTTGGATCAACAATTGTTTCAAGTCGTGAAGGTCATGACCAGTTACAACGATGAAAGGACCTGGTTCTACAGTCAAAGGTACTGTAGTTGGTACTGGTGTACCGTAAGATTCTGTATTAGCTTTATCAAGAACAGCCATACATTTCAAGTTGATTTCGCCGAATTCCATCAAAAGACCAAGCCATTCTTCAGCGCTGTGATCTTTCGCCATTTCTACTAGACCTTTAACGAACCAAGCGTCAACGTCAGCATCGTGGAAACCAAGGCGAGCAGCATGCCATGCGTATGCAGCCATACCACGCATACCTAACAATAATGTGGAACGAAGGGATACGATATCTTCTTCACCTTTCCACAATTGTTCCCAATCAAAGTTTTGTTGAGTGCTGTCCACTTGTGCATGGTAAGCGTTTACTTCGTCGATGAATGCTTGAACGCGGTCTTCAGAGAAGTTAACGTTTGTTACACACATGAACAAACCACGCATTAAATAATCGATACCTTCTTTAGTGTGGCCTTTTACGTCTAAAGCGCGAGCCAAGCCAACCAAAGCAGCAGTTAATTCGTCTTGTAAGTTAGCAACTGGTGCAGTTTTACCACATACACCTTGTACAGTACAGCCACCTGGTGCTGCAGATTGTTCGCATTGATAACAGAACATGCTCATTTAAAATCCTCCTTTGCGAGACTTCCTCGCATTCAAGCTAGATAATATAAAACCTATACATTACACTGATGTATTATCAGTTGTCTGATTGATTACATTTGAAAGTATAACGTAAAGGTGATACAATTTCTGTAGCTTGAGCAACAAATAAAAACTTTTTCAAAAATTTTTTTCCTGACTCCCCTTGTGGAACAGGTAGACCATTTGGTCCTATACTTCTATTATACAATAATCATTTTTAATTGCTATAGACTTTTTCACACCGGAGGTGCTTATGAAGCAAATACTTTCAGAAGATATCATCAATCAATATATGCCTACCCTCGTGAATTGCCCGCTATTCAACAAACTTGGAGAAAATGAATTGCGTAGCTATTTACACAATGCTAAAGTAATCTGTTCATAGTTACAAGAAAAATGACTTCATCGCCCTCTCTGGTGATCCTATGGATGGCATTGGCGTTATCTTAGAAGGCAGTGCTCTTTTAACTCGGGAAAATATAATGGGCCAACGTGTTATCATGGCCAATCTTGAGCAATCCGATATATTCGGCGAAGCATTACTATTCAGTAAGCAACCTTTATGGCCTGCTACGATTAAAGCAACAAAGGCTGCAAAAATCATGTTCATTCCACTTGAAACATTTATCGAAACATTGCCAGAATGCCATCAATGTCAAACGACAATCTTATCTAATCTATTAGAAGACTTATCGGAAAAAGCAATTCTCTTAACGAGAAAAGTACATTATCTTACATTAAAAGGAATGCGTGAGAAGATCTTTGCATACTTAACAGATATCTATAAACGCCAACACTCTAAAACAATCCAATTACCGCACAACCGCGAGCAAATGGCAGAGGTGCTCAACGTATCTCGCACAGCGCTTAGCCGTGAACTAGGCCGTTTACGTGATGAAGGCATTATTGACATTACAGGTCGCACCGTAAAAACTACTAAAATATTGAAGAAATTGAAGAATTTGGTTTTAATAACTTTTTAGTACCATCTAAATCAGTTCTACAAATTAAACACAAAAAGGTCTCCCTAACATCTTTAGGGAGACCTTTTTATTACATATTACCTATTGTAAAGCTATGTTGCTTAGAACCAATGAGATAAATCAAACTCTTCACCAATCGTTGCTTTCACATGAGCTCGGCCCAAGTAAAGACCTAGCAAGGTCAAGCTAATTTTAGACATCGGCGTTTTATCAAACACATCTGCCAAGTCCAAAAGAACTGGAGAAATATCATCCATAATATCACGCGCTTCTTGCCCTCTGAAAGCAGTTGGTTTGCTCTTCATGAGTGCCAATAGATCTCGTTGAACCATGGAGTCAGAAATACGAGTTTGTCTAAAGAAGCGTGGTGCCAAGGATTCATCAACTAAAGCCAATTTATATAAATTGGAGTTTAAGCTACGCACCACATAGCGTGGATCTACACCGCGACCATCGGTAGCACGGAATAGTTCTTCCTTAGAGAAGCCACGGTAGTTAAATACAAGCGGATAAGAATTAGATAATACTTGTGCCAATGTAATTGGCTCACGTTCCTCTTGCGTACAGCGCAAGTAATCAAGCTGACGATAGAAGGACTGATTTTGAGGCAAATCAGAAATAAATGGCTCAATATATTTTTCTACGTAATGTTGGAAATGAATCAATCCATAGTTATTGGAATTTCTAGAATATTGCAATAACAAAGTTAACGCCATAACTTGGAAGTGACCTAGTGTTAAATGTGGTAATATGCGCAATGCATCAAAAGCTACTAGATACGGCGTACTAGATTTAGGAGATTGCACAACATCGAGGAAAGCCCCTAACGCAGCGGACTTCATCCACTCCGTATTTGTTGCAGCATACGCCTTTTGCATACTCATCAAGCTTCTTGAATAACAATATTATCTAACAACGCATTTACTTCAGCTAGCTTTGTAATGTTAAGTGCTGCTAAAGCATCTCTTGTAATATCTTCTACATAATATTGTGTATCCCCATGTAGCACACCAAAAGAATGTACAAATGGAGCAATAGCTAGTTCAATGCATTTATCTTCATGTGCTGCTTTAGCCCATTGACCAGTAGGAACCTCTTCATCAACTAAACTTGCTGCAGCTAACTGTTCCTCAATTTCAGATGCATCAAATAGGCGAGTTTCATCTAATACAGATGGACCTTCCGCAGTTTGTACCTCATCAGCGCCGCCAATCATTTGAGTGACTTCCATATTTTCAACTTCATCAGCAGCTAAGACCTCTACAGATTCGCCCATAGCAATGGTGTCCTCTACAGAACTCGATCGATTACGAAGCTCATCAGTTACCTTGTCTAAGACAATAGTCTTATCCATTAATGGAGTCGCATGATTGCCATTAGAATGCTTGATATCGGAAACAGCAGTCATCACAATAGTTTCATCTGAAACAGAAGGAGTTACCACGTTCTCATTTTCAACGACCGTAGATTCATCATGTAAAAATTCACCTTTTGTATCATCAGATGCAGGCTCAGTCTTTGTAGATTGAGAGTTACTACTTTCATCATCACTAGACTTAGTACTTGTTACAGCATCATTGTGATCACCTAAGGCTAAGGAGTAGCCGGTAGATGTATTTTCTACATGTGTATTCTTACCATCTCTTCGATTGAAAGATGTATCTGTAGAATCAACTAAAACCTCTGCAGGTTCATCATGTAAAACCTCTGCAGATTTATCCTGTAAAACTTTGCCAGATTGACCTTCAGAGGAATCAACAATCGCTGCAGTATATACATTAGTACCACCTGCATGCGTTATCGTGACATCACCATGCTTAGATTCCGTTGCAGTTGGACTATCGTTCTTCGCTTCAACATTATTATCTACATGTGAATTTCCATGCGTCTTAGGCTTTGATTGACTTTCACCATCACCGCGACTAAAAACGGCGTAGCAAATAGCAAAGAAGCCCAATGCTACAATGGCCAATACAAAATATGGTATTACGTTTGACATACTATCCCCCTACATCAACGCTTCATTATATGCAGCACGTTCCCCGCCGATGCTCTTTGGGCGAACACGACAAGCAGTTACATGGGCTTCCCCAATTTCCTTTAAACTAAGACGTACTGGTACTGTAACATGTTTCATGTGCATACCTATGAAAGTATCCCCAATATCGATGCCTGCATCAGCTTGAATAAATTCAACCATTACAGGATCATCAAAACGTTCATATGCAGTTACTGCCATAGCGCCACCTGCATGACGTTGAGGTACTACATTTACCTCTTCCTCCCAAGTCATTGCACTACGCTCCATAACAAGAGCACGATTAATATGTTCACAGCATTGAACAGCCAAATTAAGGCCTCTCGCCTTAACAGCTGTATATATTTCATCAAATACGACCTGAGCCACATCTAGATGGGAATCAGTGCCGATTTTTTTACCTACAATTTCGCTAGTGGAGCAGCCCACAACGAATAGTTGACCTTCTCGAACCTTTGCCAAATCAAGTAATTCAGCCATCGCTGTGCGAACTGACTGACGAATAGTTTCTACAGAAGTCATGTTATCGCCTCACTCACTTTGAATGTATAAAATCTATATGTATATTATCATAAAATAGACAAAATCGGTAGACTTTACTCTACACATAGGTAGTGAACATCTCATGATATTAACTTATAAACTGTAAAAGTATATCCTTATACTATTATCATACTATTAAAGAATGAAGACAACCAAAAAGAGGCTTGCATTTGCAAGCCTCTTTTAATCACTCAGCGGTGATATTAGATTTTTCTGTAAGGTTTTTGGCCTTCTTCGTAGAAGTTGTTACCTTCAGTATCGCCAACTACGATGCAAGGGAAGTCTTCAACTGTCAATTCAGCCAAAGCTTCTGGACCAAGTTCACCATAAGCAAGTACTTCGTATTTTTTGATGGATTTTGCAATCAATGCTGCAGCGCCACCAACTGCTGCGAAGTATGTGCAACCATTTTTCTTCATGGATTCAACTACTGCTGGTTTACGGGAACCTTTACCGATCATGCCTTTGATACCTTGATCAAGCATTGTTGGTGTGTAAGCGTCCATACGACCAGAAGTTGTAGGACCAGCGGAACCAATTGGATCACCAGGTTTTGCAGGTGTTGGGCCAAGGTAGTAAACGAATTTGTTAGTCCAATCGATTGGTAATTTTTCGCCACGTGCTAAAGCTTCAGTCATAACTTTATGAGCAGCGTCACGAGCGGAGTAAATTTTGCCAGTGATAAGAACGCTATCACCAACTTTTAATTTACGGGAAAACTCTTCATTATATTCTTCAGTGTTAATGCGAATTGTTTCAGCCATTGTAATGTTACCTCCTATCGATTAAAGTTCTGCGTGAGCATGACGAGCTGCATGGCACATGATAGTAACTGCAACAGGAAGACCAGCGATATGAGTTGCACCCCACTCGATGTTTACACCAAGACAAGTTGTAGTGCCGCCCAATTGTGGACCGATACCAGTTTTGTTAACCATTTCCATGATTTCTTCTTCTAATTTTGCATAGTCAGCATCTTTATGAGGTGTGCTAATATCGCGAAGCAAAGCTTTTTTGGACATAAACAGCTGCTTGGTCCATAGTGCCACCGATACCTACGCCAAGTACGATTGGAGGGCATGGGTTAGGGCCAGCTTTTTTAACGATTTCAAGAACTGCATTTTTAACGCCTTCAACGCCGTCAGCAGGAACAAGCATAGCTACACCAGATTTAGTTTTCGGAACCGAAACCTTTAAGCTCTACTTGGATATCTACTTTATCGCCAGGAACGATATCAGTGTAGATAATAGCTGGAGTGTTGTTTTGAGTGTTCTTACGGTTGAACAATGGCTCACCTACAACGGATTTACGAAGGTAACCTTCGACGTAACCAGCTGCAACGCCTTCATTGATAGCTTCAGTAAGGTCGCCACCAACGAAATGAACGTCTTGACCTACTTTTAAGAATACCATTGTCATACCAGTATCTTGGCAGTATGGACGATCTTCAGCATCAGCGATTTCAGCGTTTTCGATGAGTTGATCAAGAACGATACGACCTACTGGAGACTCTTCTGTTTCACGACCTTTTTTCAAGCCTTCATAGATGTCTTTTGGCAAGTGGTAAGCTGCATCCATACATAATTGACGGATAGTTTTTGTAATTTCAGATACTTGGATCTCGCGCAAGATAATCCCTCCTCAGGAAAAATTGAATATTAATTCTAATACCGTGAGATAACTTTTAATTCTCAAGCGTATAAGATATGTACAAACTCATACACATTGAGATTTACTCTATGCATCAATCGTAACACACAATATACAGCCTTTCAACGCCTCAACTATACAGTTTTTCTCAATGCTTTTTCAGCTTTCTGAGAATTGTTTTCACGAATATTCTTGTATATATTTCGGTATTTCAATAGACTATATATACCATGTTTTTATAATGATGAAAAACTCTTTCATAATGTGATAAAAGTCATAGTTTATCATACATTAATCTTATTTTTCATGCCCCTTTTCTATAGAGACTTTCTAATATATAGATTTAGTTTATAATTAACCACAAACCCTAGACTATATCTAATAAGATAAATACACTTTTTTTATTAACTGATACTACTTTTTCAAATAAACCTTTTAAACTTTTCTACAATGCATATGTATACCGATTATCTTCAATATACTTATATTGCTAACTCTCATTAATATTCTGTCATTTAAGCCCTTGCAAAATACAGTAACTAACTATGTTTTTTTCAAAACTCTATAGACTTTTATTAATTTTAGTGACTTTCTTATCAATATTTTTTTAATAACTAATTTTACGTATAAAGTTATGTGTTTTAGTCATACTTAACGAGGTCTATTTTATAGTAATTTTAAAAAAAAGGCTTGCTTTTATAATTAATCTAACATATAATAACAATCGTACCATTCCTCGATAGCTCAGTCGGTAGAGCAATCGGCTGTTAACCGATCGGTCGTAGGTTCGAGTCCTACTCGAGGAGCCATTCTGGCCCGTTGGTCAAGCGGTTAAGACACCGCCCTTTCACGGCGGTATCCCGGGTTCGATTCCCGGACGGGTCACCACATGGACGATTAGCTCAGCTGGGAGAGCGCCTGCCTTACAAGCAGGATGTCGGCAGTTCGATCCTGTCATCGTCCACCAGACCAAAGGAGCAAGCATACTGCTTGCTTCTTTTTTTTGTATATGTGATATAATAGTACCAGTTGTTTTGTTTGTAATTTTAAATTGTGATTTTAAAAGAGTTTTATTAAGAGGAGGAATTATGTTTCGTAACTTCGGACTCTGTAAACGTCCCCTATTTGCAGTACTAGGTGTACTATTTGCATCTACATTAGCAACAGCTAATGCTGCTACAATTGATATGAGTCAATTGACTTCTAACGGAGCTAAACCTGTCGTAATTAGTTCTATACCAGCCAACCAAAATAGTGCTGCACCTATCGTAAATATCGAAACCAATACTCAGCCTACTACAAAGGTGGCAAATACACCTGTATCTACACCAATTTCTGTCACTCTAGAAAGGCAACTATTAATCCATCTAACGCTAATTATGATGGCCATTTAGAGAACTTTCCTAGCCGTAAAGTAACGATTGTTGTACCTGCTAAATTACGCAATGAAAATACAGCACAATTTGGTCATTATATGACAGATCGCTTGTCTAATACGCTTAAATATCCGTATTATGATACGGCTATTGTAAGTACTAATACACCAACTGCACAAATCAGAGCTGTTGACCTTGCTCAAATTGCAGCGGCACAAAATTCTGAAATTGTTATTATGCCAGTACCATTACAAGATATCTATGTACAAGTTAATGGTATTAATAGTCCATATGCATATAACGATGAAGATCGTGAAATCTACATTACTGCAAAAGTGAATGCATTATTGTACTACTACGATGTAAACGACAAAGTTGTTCACACCGTTCGTACAGGCTTCAACCAAACTGATGATTCTTTGACTATGCCAACACATAAGGCTGTTTGGAACAAAGTTATGACCGTATTACTTGATAAACTGCCATACAAACGCATTCCAACAGACCGTGACCGTTACCAAGCACCTGGTATTAACTCTGAAACACCAGTTGTACTTGATTTCCAAGTAGAACAACCTAGAAATACAGCGTACTCCTTAAAAGGCGTTAGCGTATTATAATGAACAAATAATTTAATAACACCTAAATACGCACTAACACGTAAAATACGTACAAGAAAAGGCTAGCCCCTCGGCTAGCCTTTTGTCTTATAGTTGTTTAGTTACATGCAAACGCAACAAGGCACGTTGCAATGCCGCTTCTGCTCGCTCTACATCAATATCAGGTGTAGGATTAGCCAAACGGCCTTCAGCACGCTCTTTAGCACGCTGAGCACGTTCACATCAATAGATTCTGGATCTTGGCAATCTGGTGTTACAATACTCACCTTATTATGTTCGATTTCACAGAAGCCACCAAATACAGCAAGTTCACGAGATGTTCCATCAGGTTGATCAATGCGTAAAGGCGCTAAGTCTAATGCAATAATCATAGGTGCATGATTTGGCAAGATACCAAAAGCACCATCGATAGCCTTACCTACGAAAAAAGTAGACTGACCTTCGAATACGACTGCATCAGGTGTAATTATTTGTAGGGTCATAGGTTCCGCCATGGATTATTCCCCCTTCTCTTGCATTTCCTTTGCTTTTTGAACGGCTTCATCGATGGTACCAACCATGTAGAATGCACCTTCAGGCAAATCGTCATGTTTACCATCAAGGATTTCTCTAAAGCCTCTCAATGTTTCGGACAATGGTACGTATTTACCAGGAGAACCAGTAAATACTTCAGCTACGAAGAACGGTTGACTCAAGAAACGTTGAATCTTACGCGCACGAGATACAGTCAATTTATCTTCGTCAGACAATTCTTCCATACCAAGGATTGCGATGATATCTTGAAGATCTTTATATTTTTGCAATACTTCTTGCACGCCACGCGCTACAGCGTAGTGTTCTTCACCAAGTACATGTGGGTCCAAAATACGGCTTGTAGAATCTAACGGATCCACCGCTGGATAGATACCAAGTTCCGCAATGGAACGAGACAATACTGTTGTCGCATCCAAGTGAGCGAATGTCGCAGCTGGAGCAGGGTCAGTTAAGTCATCGGCAGGTACATATACAGCTTGTACAGAAGTAATAGAACCTTCTTTTGTAGATGTAATACGTTCTTGTAATGCCCCTACGTCATTAGCCAATGTAGGTTGGTAACCTACGGCAGATGGCATACGACCTAAGAGGGCAGATACTTCAGAGCCCGCTTGGATAAAGCGGAAGATGTTATCGATAAACAAGAGCACGTCTTGTTTCTTCACATCACGGAAATATTCAGCCATTGTAAGGCCTGTAAGACCTACGCGCATACGAGCCCCTGGTGGCTCATTCATTTGGCCATATACGAGGGCTGTTTTGTTGATAACGCCGGACTCTTTCATTTCATTCCACAAGTCGTTACCTTCACGAGTCCGTTCGCCTACACCGGAGAATACGGAGTAACCACCGTGCTCTGTAGCGACATTGTGAATCAATTCCATGATCAATACGGTTTTACCTACACCGGCACCACCGAAAAGACCGATTTTACCACCTTTTACGTATGGAGCAATAAGGTCAACGACCTTAATACCTGTTTCCAGGATTTGTGTATCTGGAGAAAGGTCATCAAATTTAGGTGCTGGACGGTGAATCGGCCATTTTTCATCAGCTGCAACTGGAGCTGGATCATGGTCTACAGTTTCACCAAGTACGTTAAAGATACGGCCCAACACGCCTTCCCCTACAGGGACGGAAATAGGATTGCCAGTATCTTCCGCTTCCATATTACGTGTCATACCATCAGTAGAGCTCATCGCAACGCAACGAACTGTGTCGTCACCTAAATGTTGCATAACCTCTACTACGATTTTTTGTCTATCGTGTGCTTTATGGTCATGGTAGATGTGGATGGCGTTGTAGATGGCTGGCAAATGACCAGCATCGAAGCGCACGTCTACAACTGGGCCGATGACCTGCACAACTTTACCAATATTATTACTCATCGACAGATGTCTCCTTATTTATTGCAAGGCATTAGCGCCACCAACGATTTCAGAAATTTCGTTTGTAATACTAGATTGACGCAACTTGTTGTATTCAAGGCCTAAGGACTCAATGAGTTCCCCTGCATTATCTGTAGCAGATGTCATGGCAGTCATACGAGCACCTAATTCACTAGCTGCAGATTGCAACAATCCATTATAAACAGTAATTTCTAAATATTTTGGTAGCAACGCCTCCAAGACAGATACAGCAGATGGCATGAAATCATACTCTTGCCCTTTTACCTCATCTTGTGGTTGCTCTATCGGCAACAAGCGCTCAGCCTGTGCAATTTGCGTCATAGAATTTACAAAACGTGTATAGATCATGATGACTTCGTCAACTTCATGACGTTCGTATAGTGAAAGTGCTTCATGCATGATGGCACGAGCATGTTCATAGGAAGGTTTATCGGAGAAGCCCGCATAAGACTTATCGATATGAATACCTCTGGATTTCATGCTGTCTCTAGGTTTTCTACCCGCCGTAATTACACGGTATGTACTAGGATCTTTGCCTTTTAATTCTTCCATAGCAAACTTAAGTACATTAGACGAGAATGCCCCAGCAAGACCTTTATCCGCACCGACTACAATATAGCAAGTACGTTCAACAGGTCGAACATCTAAAAGAGGACTTTCAAAGCCTTCTAAATCACTATTAGACATATGACGCAAGATTTGCCCAATCTTTTCTGCGTAAGGACGCGTAGCTTCCGCTTTTGTTTGTGCCCTACGAAGACGAGCAGAGGCTACCATCTTCATCGCTTTAGTAATTTGTTGCGTATTGGTAACACTTTTTATGCGTTTTCGCAAATCTTGTGCACTAGCCATACATTACGCCTCCTTACGAGACACTAATGTATGAGTAGAACCAAATGCTTCTACACATTCTGGGATTGCTTGTTTCAATAGATTTTCAGTTTCGTCCTCGATTTTCTTGGACGTTTCAATATTTGTGATAATTTCAGGATAGTTAGCTTTCACATAACGCAACAATTCCGCTTCGAATGCCAATACATCATCAACTTGAATGTCTGCTAAATAGCCTTTTGTACCAGCATAGAGGTTAATAACCATTTCAGCTACGCTCATTGGCTCATATTGGCCTTGTTTCAACATTTCAGTTAAACGTTGACCACGATCAAGTTGAGCACGTGTAGCGGCATCAAGGTCGGAACCGAACTGAGCAAAGGCAGCCAACTCACGATATTGAGCAAGGTCCAAACGCAATTGGCCCGCTACTTGTTTCATCGCTTTAGTTTGCGCACTACCACCTACACGGGATACGGACAAAGCCTACGTCAACAGCTGGACGAATACCAGAGTAGAACATATCTGTACCCAAGAAAATTTGACCATCCGTGATGGAGATTACGTTTGTTGGGATGTATGCAGATACGTCACCCGCTTGCGTTTCGATAATAGGCAACGCTGTAATGGAACCGCCACCAAGTTCTGGTGAAAGTTTTGCAGCGCGCTCTAATAGACGGCTGTGTAAGTAGAATACGTCGCCTGGATACGCTTCACGCCCTGGTGGACGGCGTAACAATAGGGACATAGCACGGTATGCAGCCGCTTGTTTTGTTAAGTCATCATATACGCATAATACGTGTTTACCTTGGTACATGAAGTATTCACCCATGGCAACACCAGCGTAAGGAGCGATATATTGAAGAGGTGCACCAGTAGATGCACTAGCAGATACTACGATTGTATACTCCATAGCGCCTGCTTCTTCAAGCTTTTGTACTACACGAGCAACAGTAGATTCTTTTTGACCAATGGCTACATAAATACAAATAACATCTTTGCCTTTTTGGTTCAAAATAGTATCTAATGCAATCGCAGTTTTACCAGTACCACGGTCACCGATGATAAGTTCACGTTGACCACGGCCGATTGGTACCATCGCATCAATCGCTTTAAGACCTGTTTGTAAAGGTTCGTTTACAGATTGACGATCCGCAATACCAGGTGCTGGATGTTCCACAGGACGGCGTTCAGTAGCTTGGATAGCACCCTTACCATCAAGAGGTTGCCCAAGAGGGTTTACTACGCGGCCAATCAAGGCATCCCCTGCAGGAACGTCCATAATTTTGCCAGTACGGCGTACTTGGTCGCCTTCTTTAATCAAGAAGTCATCACCTAATAGTACGGCACCAACATTATCTAATTCTAAGTTCAAAACCAAGCCATATACGCCGTGAGGCAATTCTAACAACTCACCTGCCATGGCTCTTTCAAGACCATAAATATGGGCGATGCCATCCCCTACGTCGAGAACAGTACCCACGTCATCGACATTGAGGTCAACATCATAGTCCTGAATCTGCTGTTTGATTATAGCAGTGATTTCTTCAGGCTTCATTTTCATATATACCCATTCACCCCTATCTAATAGAGTTCGTTCTTAATAAAGATTTTTCTAATTCTTCTAAACGGCGAGCTACAGAGCCATCAATGCGTTTATCCCCTACTTGGATAATAATACCACCCATAATGGATGGATCTTGACGCACGGATAAGATGACATCTTTTCCTGTAACCTCTCTTAGTTTAGCTTGTACAGATGCTTCTACATCAGCTGTGATTGGTTCTGCCACAGTTACAGTAGCTTCCAAAATACCACGAGCTTCACGTGATTTTTGAATAAACGCTGCAATAGCTTCCGCTATATAACGATGACGTCCACGTTTAATCATCACATAGATAAAGTGTAGAGCCACTTTGTCGATACTAGATTCAAAGATTCTACCAACAAGTTTAATCTTCGCATCTTCAGTAACGATTGGATTTTCAAGGAATGAACGAAGTTCAGGCTGTTCTGCCATAACGGATGCTACATAGCCTAATTGCTCCTCCATGAGTTCCAAATTATTTTGTTCTTGAGCTAATTCAAACATAGCCGAACCATATTTATCTGCTACAATTTCTATGCTCATCGTATCACAACCCTATCGTTTTACTATCAAGTTGACGAATAGCGTCTTCGATCAATTTTGTATTAGTTTCGCTGTTCATATCTTTAGCAACAACTTTACCAGCCATAGCTACAGATAAGGAAACAACTTCATTGCGCAAGCTGTTCATAGCGCGATCGCGTTCAATAGCGATATCTTGACGAGCACGATTTTTTTCTTGTTCAATTTGTTCGCGTGCTGTCGCTAATTGTTCGCGTGTTGTATGTTCTGCTTCTTGAACTGCTTTTTCAACAATTTGTTGTGCTTCTTGACGTGCTTTAGCAATTTGAGCAGCATAATCAGCTTTAAAGCCCTCTGCCTCTACACGAGCTTTTTCTGCAGCTTCTAAGTCTTTAGCAATTCGTTCTTTACGTTCTGTCATCATAGCCAATAATGGTTTATATGCAAAACGAGCTAATAGCCAAACTAATATAAAAAAGTTCAACATTTGAGCAAGAATCGTTCCAAGGCTTAAGTCAACCAAGGTTATTCCTCCTCGTTATTATCTGAATAACAAAATAAATGCTACTACTACACCGATGATAGGCATCGCTTCAATCAAACCAATCGCTACGAACATAGTAGACATCAATTGACCACGCAATTCAGGTTGACGCGTAATACCTTCAATTACTTTGCTAGATACAAGACCGTCACCGATACCTGCACCAATGGCACCACAACCTACTGCGATTGCTGCTGCTAATGCGAATAAACCTTGAGCTTCCATAATATATCCTCCGTAAAAAATTAATGTTCCTCACTAAGAGCCATCCCCAAGTAGGAAGCAGTAAGAACAGTAAAAATAAAGGCTTGAATAATGCCGATAAACAAACTAAAAGCAATCCATATCCATGGTACCGGCACAAACCAAGGCAAATTGTACAATACTTCTAAGAAAATTTCACCAGCTACGATATTGCCGAATAGACGGAAAGCAAGTGTAACTGGTTTTGCAATTTCTTCAAAATATTAAGGATTAACAAAGCCTTATATGGTTGTACAAAATGATTGAAATAGGATAAGCCTTTAACTTTAATCCCCATAACCCATACCACTAATGTGCTACATAGAGCTAACGCAATTGTAGTATTAATATCGGATGTTGGTGATGTTAAAGCCTTAAACGTTGGCATTAAGCCCAGTTCGTTTCCTACAAAAATAAATAAGAAAAACGTAAATAACAAGGAACTCACCATCGGCCAATGACGACCCAAGTTCGGAGCTAACTGCCCCTCTAAGCCTTCTAATATAGCTTCCACTATATTTTGCAAGCCTACAGGCACCAATTTTCGTCCTCGGGTGGCTAGTACTGTTATCAGTATTACAATAGCCATAGTAACCCATGTAGCAATTAAAGTATCCAAATTAAATGTCAACCCTAACCACTGCACGACTTCATGGTGTCCCGCATGTAATTCCACGTTCTCAACCCCTTCCATAGACATAATAAAGAACTAATATATTTACAATAAATATAAATATAATATATATGTATCATCATACATCGTTATAGATATATAATCAACAGTTGAAAGGTAAACAATTCTAATTACTCATAAATGTATTGTGTATAATGCATTATTGGAATATATCTATAATTTACACATCATTAGATTAGAAATGTCGACTAAGCCACCAGTAAACAACATATAATGCGGGCTGAATAAGTGCCACACCAACAAACATGCTAATAGCCTCTATACCGGGAATCTTTAATCCTAAGACTACTAATGAACCTACTAACATAAGACGCCATATCATCTGTCTACGAGCTTTACGAACGGCTTTGTAAGGATCCCCGGATACAATGGATTGACCATGCAAAGCTAAACTTAGCAAGTAGAGTACCATTATAAAAATCCCCCAAAACCATCCCCATAGATACTGTTCTAGGCCACATAAAACTTGTATTATACCGCCTAAAAAGGCAATAAAAAAACAAGTCAGCAGCACACGCACTATGAATTTTACATATTGATTCATATATACCTCACTACTTAACTTGTTTGTATAACATATAAAAACCTGTTATAGCTCCAATAAGGCCAAATATAACCATACAGAGTGGCTCCGTTTGAAGCCATCCATCTAGTTTATATCCTAGCCAAATAAAGCCGCCTATACAGGAGACCAGTGTGACCCCCGCCGATGTTGCCATAGCGAGGGCTTTCACAAGATCCTTATCCATATTATTTACCAAATCGTTCAGGACGATTAGGATCGCCTAAGAACTCATGGCGCAACGCTTGGATGATGCGTTCAGATGCTTTGCCGTCACCGTAAGGGTTAACGGAGTTAGACATCAATTTATAAGCTGCTGTATCGCTCAACAATTCATAAGCCGCTGCATGTACTGCATCTTTATCAGTACCTACTAGGCGAACCGTACCAGCTTCAACAGCTTCAGGGCGTTCTGTTGTATCGCGCAATACGAGAACCGGTTTACCAAGGGCTGGCGCTTCCTCTTGAATCCCACCAGAATCAGTAAGAATCAAATAAGATTTAGCCATTAAGTTCGCAAATGGTTCATAATCAAGTGGATCGATTAAGGTAACACGTTCTACAGAACCGAGTTCTTCTTGCACCACTTGGCGAACCTTAGGATTCTTATGTACAGGGAACACAACTTGAATATCTTCAAATTCATTAATTAAATCGCGAATAGCTTGATATACGTGGCGCATTGGCTCACCTAAGTTTTCGCGGCGATGTGTGGTAACAAGAATTGTGCGTTTTTCAGAATCTAGGCCATTAATAGCCGCATCGTCAAATACATAATTATCTTGTACCGTTGTATCAAGGGCATCTATAACAGTATTGCCTGTTACATATAGATGATCTGTATTTGATATTTTCTTTTTTAAGATTGCTTTCAGAGCTAGAAGTCGGTGCAAAAGTGATAGGTCGCGATAGAACCAGTCAATTTACGATTCATTTCTTCTGGGAACGGAGAGTAAATATCACCGGTACGAAGGCCCGCTTCTACATGTCCAACAGGAATCTCTTGATAGAAAGATGCCAAAGCACCTGCAAAGGTAGTTGTAGTATCACCATGAACGAGTACTACATCAGGTTTTGCTTCTTCTAGTACATCCTTAAGCCCTAGCAAGGCACGATTTGTCACATCGTACAAGGTTTGGCCTTGACTCATAATATTTAAGTCATAATCTGGGGTAATATTAAACAAGTTTAGTACTTGGTCGAGCATATCGCGATGTTGCGCCGTAACGGTTACAATCGGTTCCATATCTGGTGCTGCTTCTAATGCTTTCACAAGAGGAGCCATCTTGATAGCCTCAGGTCTTGTACCAAAGATTGTCATAACTTTTAACATAGTTGCCTCCAACATAGTAGGATAGAAAAAATGGGGCGCCAAGCGCCCCACATATGGTTATTCCTTATGGGAACCCTCTGATTCCTCTAAAGCTTTTGCCAATTCTTCACGATCAAAGGAAATAGTTTCATCTGAATCGCTGCGTTCAATTGTAGGACGCGGTAGTGGATGTCCAGCCGCATCACTATGAGTAATAACCCCAAGACGACGAGCCACAAAAATACTACCTAAGAAAATAACGAGTACCAATGCGATGCCAATCCATGCATTGACCTCAGCTACGATGACGGATACGCCACCGAAAAGAGCTGTTACAGCATACATCATCAGTACAGCTTGCTTTTGAGTTAAACCTTGCGCTAATAAACGATGATGCACATGGCCTTTATCAGGTTTGAAAATTGGACGACCGCTAATTTTACGGCGTACAATAGCAAATAATGTATCCAGAATTGGTAGACCTAATACGATAGCTGGCACTACTAATGCAATGGTAGCGGCCGTTTTAACGGCGCCCATAACAGAAATAGCCGCCAAGGTATAGCCAAGGAGCATAGAGCCCGTATCACCCATGAAAATTTTCGCTGGGTTAAAGTTATACCGCAAGAACCCTACTGTTGCACCTGCAAGTGCAAGAGATATACATGCTAAGTCAGTTTGGCCAAGTTGTAATGTCATAGCGCAAACAGCAATACAAGCAATGAAGGAAATCCCTGCTGCCAACCCATCAAGGCCATCAATAAGGTTTACGATATTCGTAAAGCCTACAATCCAGAAGATCGTCAATGGAGCTGCCCAATATTTAAGGTATACTACACCACCCCAAGGAAGGTTGATGAAATCTACACGAATATCATAAGCTACCAAAATAGCGGCTGCTATGATTTGGCCCATTAACTTAGTTTTTGGCTCAATCTGTTTAATATCATCCCAAATGCCTACAAGCACCAGAATAACAGTACCAAGTACAAAGCCAAATAGTTTATGATCATGCGGAATAGATCCATTAAAGAGGACCGATCCTACATAACCGAGAAAGATTGCTAACCCACCAAGTCGTGGAATAGCACCATGATGCACCTTTCGGGCATCAGGTTTATCTATTGCCCCTACAGCAACGGCAAAGCGTTTTACCAAAGGGGTTAGTGCAAAGGTTATGATGAGCGCTAGAGCAAAGGCCCATACATAATCGAGCACATAATCACTCATAAGATACCTCCAACAACTAGGTTGAAAAACGAGATTAGTTCGTTAAGCTACGAATAGGTGCAGGAATACGACCACCGCGAGCGATGAACTCAGCTGCACTATACGGACTCACTTCAATAATTGGGGCATAACCTAATAGCCCACCAAACTCAACAACCTCTCCAACAGTTTTTCCTGGTACAGGAATTACCCGAACTGCAGTTGTCTTATTATTAATCATACCGATAGCTGATTCATCTGCAATAATGGCAGAAATTGTATCAGCCGTTGTATCGCCAGGAATCGCGATCATATCAAGGCCTACAGAACATACACATGTCATAGCCTCTAATTTATCAAGTGTTAAACTGCCACAAGATACGGCATCAATCATGCCCGCATCTTCAGATACAGGGAATAAATGCACCACTGAGGCCACCAACGTGAGAGGATGCCATAAGGCCACCCTTTTTCACTGCATCATTCAATAATGCAAGTGCTGCCGTAGTACCGTGACAACCACAAGAGGACAAGCCCATTTCTTCAAGAACATGAGCTACCGAGTCACCTACAGCTGGCGTTGGAGCCAAAGATAAATCGATAATACCAAACGGTTTACCAAGACGGCGAGATGCCTCTTGTGCTACCAATTGGCCTACACGAGTAATTTTGAAAGCAGTCCGTTTAATAGTTTCTGCTACAACGTCAAAGGATTGACCACGAACAGATTCAAGGGCATGTTTAACAACACCTGGGCCAGATACGCCTACAGAAATGGCGCTATCCCCTTCAGTGACACCAAAGAAGGCACCCGCCATAAATGGATTATCCTCAACAGGATTACAGAAAATAACTAGCTTAGCACAGCCAAGAGCATCATTATCCTTTGTTAGCTCAGCAGTTTTCTTAACGATGATACCCATGTCGCGCACTGCATCCATGTTGATACCAGTTTTAGTTGAACCTACTGCAACAGAGCTACATACGATATCCGTAGTTGCCAATGCTTCAGGGATAGAGTCAATTAAAATGCGGTCAGCTCGTGTAGCTCCCTTTGTTACAAGGGCAGAGAAACCGCCGATAAAGTTAACCCCTACGGCCTTCGCAGCGCGATCCATAGCTTCTGCTACAGGTACATAAGATGTTAGATTACTACCACCAGCCACTAGAGAAATTGGCGTTACAGAAATACGCTTGTTGATGATAGGAATACCGAAACTCGCGCTCAATATCTTCACCTGTAGATACAAGGTGTTCTGCTTCTTTTGTAATGCGATCATAAATGCGATCACATAGCTCTTTACCAGAGCTCGATGCGCATTCTAACAAGCTAATCCCCATCGTAATAGTACGAACATCAAGCTTGTTATCATGAATCATCTGATTCGTTTCCAAAATATTGTCGATAGATAACATAGTGCCTCCTATCCTACACGGTGCATGCTCAAGAAAATATCTGCATGCTGTGCACGGATTTCAACACCTAGTTCTTTACCTTGTGCATTCAAAGCCTCTTGGATAGATGTAAGATTTTTCATATCTTCAGACTTTGTTTCACACATCATAATCATATTGAAAACGCCATCAAGAATGGTTTGATTAATAGACATAATATTTACACCGTGATCAGCAAGTACTGTACTGACCCCAGCTATGATACCAACGCGGTCAACGCCGACAACGGTAACAACTAATTTCATAACATCACCTTTTCTAAGCACTACAAACTATATAGCCAATATAGGGTATTCAATAAACTATATTAATATATTATATCACATTTATTACTTTTTAGACGGTGAAATCTTTATGAGATTACACTTCGTCAGACAATGCGGCTGTAACAATTTCTTCACCCGCCGTTAAGAGTGCGATAAGACCTTTATCCCCTTTATAGCTTTCACCATAAATTTTATATAAGTCTTCAGTGCCAGAAGGACGAGCCACAAACCAACCTGTTTCGGTTTCTACACGAACACCATCAATAGGCATATCCTTGTACAAGGACGTAGTGCGTACATTCGTAATAGCATCTCCATCGACCTCTGTAGCCGTAATAGAGCTTGCATTTAACTGTTTCAACTAGCCTTAGCTGCCTTCGTACAAGCCGCATCAATACGACCAAAACGAGGGTCTCCACAACCTTCGACAATATTGTTATATAGTCTATCTACAGTAGCGCCCATTACAGCGTACATTTCCATGGCCAATAGAGCCATTACCATACCATCTTTATCGGTAGTCCATACGGTACCGTCTTTTTTGAGGAATGATGCACCAGCGGATTCTTCGCCACCGATTCCAATTTCGCCATCAAATAATAAAGAGCTGAAATATTTAAAACCTACAGGTACTTCATAAACAGGAATATCTTTTACGGCCGCCCATTTATCGATCATTGTAGTACAAACAACGGTTTTACCTACCCCTTTATCCTTCCAACCACGCGTTGTAAATAGATAATCTGCCGCAGTTACAAGGAATGCATTTGGAGAGGTAAGACCATCCGCACTAACGATACCATAGCGGTCATAGTCAGGATCATTACCTACGGCTAAATCATAGTTACCGATTTGCTTGATAACGTCGGCCATGGCATATTCAGAGGAGCAATCCATGCGAACCTTGCCATCATGGTCATACGTCATAAAGCTAAAGGTTGGATCGTACTCATCATTGATAATATCCATATTGAGATTATAACGCTCTTTAATAGCGCGCCAATAACCAAGACCACTACCGCCAAGAGCGTTTACAAGAACCTTCGGTTTAGCACATTGAATAGCTTCCATATTGATGATAGAAGATAATTCTTCAACATATAAACCTTTATAATCATATGGAACTTGTCGGTCTGGTTCAATATTATCGATACTAATCCGTTTGAACCCTTCTAATTCACAGTATGCACGCACATACTCATTAGCACGAGTTTCAATCCACTTTGTAACAAGGGTATCCGCAGGACCACCATTCGTCGCATTATACTTGATACCACCATTATCTGGAGGATTATGGGATGGTGTAATCACAATGCCATCCGCCTTATGATCGTGGCTTTCATTATAGCGAATAATCGCGCGAGACACAGATGGTGTGGGTACGAAATCCATATCCGCATCAACCATAGCCATCACGCCATTACCAGCGAGCACCTCTAACACAGTTATTAGGGCAGGCTGAGACAATGCATGTGTATCTTGCCCAACAAAGAGCGGACCAGTAGCGCCAAATTGCCCACGGCCATCACAGATGGCCTGCGTAATAGCCGCTACATGTAAATCTGTGAAAGTACCATTTAAGGATGTACCACGATGGCCAGATGTGCCAAAAGATACTAGTTGTGTCGGATCTGTAATATCCGGTGCATTATCAAAATAAGCATCCACAAGGGTTTGCACATCAATAATATCTTGTTCTTGTACAGGCGTACCTGCTAATTTGTGAGCCATAGGAACCTCCTAACCTCATCATGAGAGAATCTCTCTCGAATTATTAATTTTATATTTTTACAATCAGATACGAGTAATCTACAAAATGTATATAACATTCACCAAAAACATTATATTTACACATAATTAATATAAGATGACAAAGAACAACAATTTCCATAAAAAAATATTATTTATATTTGTTATTTTTTTCTTCTTATAGCTATTTCATTTGTTATCAGTTACAACAGCAGTAGCATCTTGAGCTATTGTGCCTTGTGCTTTCAACTGATTGGTTACCTCAGTTGGCAAAATAGGACGAGTAAAACCTTGTCCAATAACCTCTTGAGCATCGGTAATCAAGATAAATACATTTGGATCTGCTTCTTCAATAACCTCTTTCAATTTGTTAACTTGTAACAGGTTAACCGCTACCATAACAATATTTTTTGGCGTTCGAGTATAGGCCCCAACACCTTCGATGATCGTTGCGCCACGACCTACCTTGTTGATGATACATTCACAAACATCATCGGTACGATAGGTGATGATGAAAGCAACCTTTCGTTGGTTGAAACCGATTACAACCTTATTGGTAATAATAGTGTATACATACACACTAATAAGTGTTACCGCTACTGCTTCAAGACCGACAACGCCTACAGCAGCTAATAGAATGGCACAGTTGATGGCACTATTAATAGATCCCATTTGAAGGCCATAATACTTTCGAACGATAAGAGCAATTGGATCAAGACCACCTGTATTACCGCCTACACGGTAGACAATACCAAGACCTACACCAGTCGTAATACCGGCCATCATGGAACTCAGCAAGGGATCCTTAATAATCATGTCATACTGCAGGAAATCAAAGAGATCAATCATCCAAGATAACATGAGTGTCCCGTATAGCGTCTTTACTACGACACGCGTTCCAAGCCATTTCCAAGCAGCCCAGAATATAGGAATATTTAAAATCATATTCCAAGAACCAACGGATAAGCCCGTTACATAATATAAAATCAAACCGACCCCACTAATACCAGTACTAACTAGTTTATGAGGCAATACAAAAGCATCAATACCGGCACCAAATATGGCACATCCAACGACGACCATAAGGCATTGATACACAACATCTTTATACTTGGCGAACATAGCTCCCTCCAAATTGCCATTTCACTATAAATATTCTATAATGAACTAACTAAACTATACGCTATTTACAATACTGTTAAGAATTGAACAACATGTGTATACAAAATCATCATAAACCACTTAATGGTTATTTTCAATCACTTTATAACAGTATAAAATAAACATATAAACTGCATATATTATGTACATTATGAACGAGGCTATTATGAGTAAAAGTTTTGAGCAACTCGGTTGCAGTAAAATCAACATCGGTCTGGCTATTACAGGTAAGCGTGACGACGGCTACCACGATATCGATTCCATTTTCCAATCCATTCGTCTTAGCGACTCTATTTATTTTGCTAAACACCATTCCGTAGTGTTTTCTGGAGGTGCTCCAGAGTTGCCAGACTATATGCAAAAACTGGTAACCTACGACGAAGACAATTTAGCGCTCAAAGCGTTGCGCGCAGTACAAGCCTATACAGGTTGTAAGGCAGGTGCTGCCATTCATTTATTAAAACGCATTCCTATTCAAGCAGGTCTCGGCGGTGGCAGTGCAGATGCAGCAGCCATGCTATTAGGCCTCAATCGCTTCTGGGACTTACGCCTCACTCAAGAGGAGCTGTTAAAAATCGGTGCCACTCTCGGCTCTGACGTACCATTTCTATTGCAAGGTGGTACAGCACGCGGCACAGGTCGCGGCGAAATACTAACCTATAAACAATCGCCAGAACCACACTGGTTATTACTCGTTAAACCAAAGGTATCTGTTTCTACAGCAGCTGCTTATGGTCGCTTTAACGGCAAATCAGAAGCTACTAAGAAAACAATTGATACCGTATTAAACCACGTTGAAAACAACGACTTGGCATCTGCTTTCACTAGTAGCGCCAATACCTTTGAAGAACTATTATTCCCAGATCACGAAGAACTTGTAATCTGTAAAGAGTTCTTTACAAGCCGTGGATACCCAACCATCATGACTGGCAGCGGTCCTACGATGGTAGTATTACTCAATAAACCAATGGAGGCATTGCAGCTCCAAGAGGAAATTAAATCAGCTGGCCACGATTGGCTCTCCCTCATTACTAAAACATGTACACAGGAGGACTTACCATGACAAAACGTTTACAACCTATACGACTCGATGCGTATAAACCACTGAGAGAAGTTGTAAGTGAAACATTGCGTCAAGCCATCCAAGATGGAATATTAAAAGCCTGGTGAACGTCTCATGGAAATCCCTCTCGCTGAAGAGTTGGGCGTGAGCCGCACACCGATTCGCGAAGCCATTCGTAAATTAGAACTAGAAGGCTTTGTCGTTATGGTTCCTCGTCGTGGTACTTATGTTGCCAATATTTCTTTAAAAGATATTACCCAAGTATTTGAAATTCGATCAGCTCTCGAAGAGCTTGCTGCAGGTCTTGCAGCAGAACGCATTACGGAAGAAGAAATTGAAACCTTGGAAAGAATGCTCGTGGAAATCGGCGACCACATGGAAAATAAAGACATGGATTCCGTCGTAGCTGCGGATGTAGAGTTCCACGAAGTGCTATACCGTGCATCTCGTAACGAACGATTAGCGGACATCGTCCACAACTTTGCGTGAACAAACCTACCGCTTCCGTAGTTTCTCTATGAACCAACCCGGTCGACTTAGAAAAACTTGGGAAGAACATCGTCAACTCGTAGAGGCTATCGCTTCTCATAATGCTACTCAAGCTCGCAAGTTAGCTAGACTACACATGGAGTATTCAGAACAAACCCTATTACAAGGTATGGAAGAGTCCCAAGAATTTCGGCCATTCTCAGAAGTAATACACAACTACATACGAAAAAAAACATAAAAATCACAGCTCTTTGGGCTGTGATTTTGTTTTTTGTATTCAGTATTATGCATTTCTCTCATATCCTTTTTAATCCTCATGTTAATTGAACTTTTTAAAGTTTTCCTGCCTAAGTTATAAATTTTTTTACGAAACCTAGTACTGAATTAGCATAGCTTTTTAGTCATAATACCATGTCTTTTTTACATACATTCGTTGTATAATTTATTCTAAAGGCGTGCGATTTATATGGCTTTATTTAGAGAAAGGACTGATACTCAATGCAAGCCCAGTTAAACGCTGCAATATCTATGATCAATGGATATTTGTGGGATTATCTTATTATCTTCATCCTCATCGGTGCAGGTCTTTATTTCACATTTACAACTAAATTCGTACAAATTCGATACTTAGGTGAAATGATTCGACTCATTGCAAGTAGTGCAGGTGAAAAACCGAAAAAAATCATATTTCTTCATTCCAAGCATTCTGCGTAACGACTGCATCTCGTGTAGGTGTTGGTAACATCGCAGGTATCGCGATTGCCGTAGTAATAGGTGGCCCTGGTGCTATCTTCTGGATGTGGGTTATCGCTCTTCTTGGCGCCTCCACAGGCTTCGTAGAATGTACATTGGCCCAAATCTACAAAAAACCTCTAGCTAATGGTGGTTTCTATGGCGGCCCTGCATACTACATCAAACAAGGTCTTAACAGCCCTGGTTTCTCCGTTTTATTTGCCGTACTTATTACTATTACATTTGGTTGGATTTACAACTCCGTACAAGCTAATACATTAGCAGCATCCTTGGTAACTCTTGATGTACCTGCTCATATTACTGGCGGTGTAGTAGCTGCTTTAATCTTAGTTATCGTATTCGGTGGCTTAAGCGCAGTTGCAAAAGTTGCAGAAATTCTCGTTCCAGTAATGGCATTTGCTTACATCGGCACAGCATTATACGTTATGATTACTAACATTACACAATTGCCGCATGTATTCTATTCTATCTTCTCTAACGCTTTCACACTTGATGCAGCTGGTGGCGGTCTCTTTGGCACCGTTATGATGACTGGTATCAAACGTGGTCTATTCTCCAACGAAGCTGGTCAGGGTTCCGTTCCTAACGCGGCGGCTACAGCTACTGCAAACCACCCAGTTGAGCAAGGTTTAATCCAAGCGTTCGGCGTATACTTAACAACATTCATCATCTGTACAGCATCCGCGTTCATCGTTCTTATCATTGGCGATTACACAACTACAGGTCTTACAGGTGTTGCATTGGTACAATATAACTTAGCTCAAGAGCTTGGTCCATGGGCTCCATATGCAATGGCATTGTTCATCGTTATGTTCTCCTTCAGTTCCCTAGTTGGTAACTACTACTATGGCGAGATCAACATTACTCACCTTACAGATAAAAAGATTTATCTTAACCTCTTCCGTATTGGTGTAGTAGCAATGGCTTACATTGGTTCCGTTGCATCCCTTGAACTTGTATGGAATGCTGCCGATTTATTCATGGCTTTCCTTATTCTTACTAACATAACTGCTATCGTATTGCTTAACAAACAAGCAGTTGCTGCACTTGCTGACTACGTAGATCAAAAACGCCGTGGCATCAAAGTCCCTGTATTCAACAAAAAAGTACTACCTACTCAAGAAGGTTTAGTATGGTGGGGCGATGGCCAAACTACAGACAGCACTGCTGCTGAAAAACATTAATCAATCGATTAATTAAATCATTACACACATAAGGGTCCTTATTCCTCCGAATAAGGACTCTTATTTTTTTGTGAAAGCTTTTAATTTACATACTAATCTTGATCAACTACAAGAAATTTATACACTACGCCAAAACTACTAAAGCAAATTTTATACATTAAATCGAAACAACTGAGCAATTTTTATACACTAGTGTCAGAAGGCTAAAGAGACTTTTTTTCTCCTTTAATAGCAGTGAGTAAAATCACAGTATTTATCTATATTTTTACTTACTTTTAAAGATTCAAAAACTATAGAATATATTTATAAAAAAACGAAAAGGGTATTATGTATACAACGTCGAATACATAAGTATGTGAAAATTTAGCACAATTAATAAATTTACTCTGATATTCAGGAGGCAATTATGAGCGGTTACAACCCATATGAAAACATGCTAAACACTTTAGACGTAGCAGCTGAGAAACTCGGCTACTCTCGTAGCGATTACGAAGTATTGCGTCATCCAGAACGCGAATTAAAGGTAGCAGTACCTCTTCAACTAGATAATGGTGAAGTTCGCGTATACGAAGGCTATCGTTGCCAACACTCCACATTACGCGGCAGTGCTAAAGGTGGTCTTCGCTTCCATCCAGATTCCGATGAAAACGAAGTTCGTGCATTGGCAGCTTGGATGACTATTAAAAATGCTATCGCTAACATCCCTTACGGTGGTGGTAAAGGCGGTATCAAAGTTGATCCTAAAACTTTAAATCCCTCGCGAATTAGAACGCTTAACTCGTAACTTTGTACGTCGTATTGCTCCAATCATCGGCGTTAATACTGACGTTCCAGCTCCAGACGTAAATACAAACTCTCAAATCATGAGCTGGATCGCTGACGAATACAGCACATTAAAAGGCGAATGGAGCCCTGGTATCGTTACTGGTAAACCTATCGAAGTAGGCGGTTCCTTAGGTCGTAATGAAGCGACTGGTCGCGGCTGTCTCATCGCATTACAAAGTTACTTAGCTAAGAAAAACTTAGACATCAAAAACCTTACTGTAGCAGTTCAAGGCTTCGGTAACGTAGGTTCCGTAGGTGCTCGTCTTATCGCTCAAGCAGGCGCTAAAGTTGTTGCTATCGGCGACGTAAGTGTTAACATCTACAACCCTAACGGTATTGATGTGGAAAAAGCATACGAATATGCTAACTCCCATGGTCGTTCCCTTGAAGGTTACAGCGAACCAGGTATGACTACAATTGGCGCTCAAGAATTATTGGCTCAACCAGTTGATGTATTGTACATGGCAGCTCTTGAAAACCAATTGAACAAAGACAACATGGAAAACATCCAAGCTAAAATCATCTTGGAAGGTGCTAATGGCCCTACTACTAATGATGCAGATAAATACTTCTATGAAAAAGGTATCGACATCATCCCTGACGTTCTTGCTAACGGCGGCGGCGTAGTTGTATCCTACTATGAATGGGTACAAAACAAAGCAAGCTTCTACTGGACTGAAGAAGAAGTTAACGAAAGATTAACTAAAAACATGCAAAATAGCTTCGAAGCTGTTTGGGAAATGCAACATAAATACAATGTACCACCTCGTCAAGCAGCGTACATGGTTGCTCTTGAACGCCTCGTAGTTGAAACTAGATGGCGCGGTTATAACTGCTAATCCTTTCTACCTCCATAACATTTAGCCATAAAAAGGCGTAAGCTCATTTGAGCTTACGCCTTTTTGCTATACCTATTTTACCTGTAAAGTCGTAGTTAAAAGATCTAAAAAAATGTTCAATTACTTACTTAGATTACTACTTAGTTTTTATTAGTAAAATATATAGTATTAGTTTTATTTGAAAGCGCCTACCAAAGCTGCCACACTAGGACGGCTGATCAATGCTTTCACTAAAACAGAGCCAAGAACGGCTGGGATTGTTTGACCTACGATAAGGTTCAATACTAATGGCCAGTATGGAAGGCCAAGCAACGGGCTAAGCCATAACGGCACGCACAATGCAGGTACAAAGATAATCGGCAATATCGCCCACCAAGCGCTAAGGCCAAGCTTACGCATACCTACGATAATACCTGTTGTTAAAATACCGACGCCAAAGCCCCCCATCATATCGAGGATACCAAGACCACCGAATAGGAAGTTAGAAATGAGGTTGCCAATCCCCATGGGAATTACCAAAAACGGAAAGGCATAAGCAAGTGCATATAATGATGTTGCTATACGAATTTGATACGCTCCGAAAGAAACGCTTTGCGTTACATACAATACAACGATGTACAATGCCACAACCATGGCTGAAATAGTTAATTTACGTGTAGTAATCATAACACTCACCTCCTCAAATAAAAAAAGCATGGCAAAACTACCATGCTATAAATGCTTATGAATTTCCGTAGTTTTGTTTAGAGACAGGATGGTTTCAAACTGTCTTATTTAGTTGTCGCCTTTAGGCAGTACTAATATTAGCATATATCTAATATTTTTTGCAATCAATTTGAGTTGTAGGCGGACTTATATGTAAATCTACTATTAGTGTTAAGTTGGTAAGGGACGGGGTGTCAGGAGATACCTTTCCTCATCGCTCCACTGGCTATACGGTCATCGGCCTAGGGGCCTCGACCTGCCAAAGTCGCTCTTTGAAAAGGTATTTCCTGCCACTGCGAATTTAGCTAATCAACAAATAAGCTAATATTAGCGACGTAGAAGTCCGCCTCAAGGCAAACATAGTATCTTATCTATTAGTTTATATGCAAAGTAGCCGCCTAAATGGCGGCTACTAATATAATCCAGTTTTAGTGGGTGTAGAGAAGTTCTATTATTGTGCTGGGTCTTCAACGCCGTTGGCTTCAAAGGCGGCTTGTCTGTCGATGCAGGTACCGCAGTGTCCGCATGGTTTGTCGCCGCCTTCGTAGCAGGACCAGGTTAGGTGGTACGGAACGCCTAGGCATAGACCTTCTTTTACGATGTCTGCTTTGTTGGAGTTGATGAAAGGTGCTTCTAGAGAGCATTCTTTACCAGATCCTTCGAAGATAGCATCACCCATGGATTTGTAGAAGTGTTCTGTACAGTCTGGATATGCGTTACCAGCCGCATCATCGCTATGGGCACCGTAGTAAATATAGCCGCAGTCTAGAGATAAGGCTAAGGAAGCCGCCGCAGATAGGAAAAGACCATTTCTAAATGGCACATAGGTACTAACCGTACCTTCCCCTTCTGTTTCTTGTTGTTCCTTGTATGAACCTTGAGGTATTGCCTCTGTGGATTGGGTTAATAAAGAGCAATTGCTGAAGGCAAACAATTTAGTGACATCCATCGTTTTACCTTCAATTCCATAATAAGCTAGAATAGATGCAGCAGCCTCTAGTTCTTTACTATGTTTTTGACCATATTGAATGGATAACGGCACTACATTATCTTTTCCAAATCTTTCAATGGCAAGGGCTAAACATGTAGTACTATCTACACCGCCGCTAAATAGTACGACGGCCTTTTGTTTTTGATCCATATTGTCTCCTTATAACTATTACAACAGCCTCATCCGTAGATGAGGCTGTGCTTTTACATTCCCTAAAATTTTATAGATCAATAACCAATTCTACTGGGCAGTGATCAGAGCCAAAGATTTGTTGGTGAATTTTCGCTTCTTGAATTTTATCGTCAAGACGTTTAGATGTAATGAAGTAGTCAATTCTCCATCCTGTATTTCGCTCACGAGCTTTCCCCATGTAGGACCACCAACTGTATTGTTCAATAGCGTCTGGATAGAGATGACGGAATGTGTCTGTGAAACCAGCACCTAAGAGTTCTGTCATTTTTGCACGTTCTTCATCGGAGAAGCCTGCATTTTTACGGTTTGTCTTAGGATTTTTAAGGTCGATTTCTTGATGCGCTACATTGAGGTCACCACAGAGAATGACTGGTTTTTTCTTATCTAATTCAAGCAAATAGTTACGGAATGCATCTTCCCAAGTCATACGGTACTCAAGACGAGCCAATTCGCGTTGGCTATTTGGTGTATAGCAGCATACTAAATAGAAATTGTCATATTCAGCAGTAATAACACGGCCCTCTTGATCGTGTTCTTCAATGCCGATACCATTAGTTACGGACAACGGTTTAATACGCGTAAATACAGCGGTACCACTGTAACCTTTTTTCACAGCGCTATTCCAATATTGCTCATAGCCTGGTAATTCCAAAGAAATTTGTTCTGGTTGCAATTTCGTTTCTTGCAAACAGAAAATATCTGCGTCTAATTCATTAAAGGATTCCATAAAACCCTTTGTGACAGCGGCGCGTAGGCCGTTTACATTCCAAGAAATTAATTTCAATTCTTACTCCTTTGCGATACTTCGCGTCAATCTAATGTTATTCACCGTATTTAACTTGGTGAAAGTCTCTTTCACATAAAATATAAGCAAAGTTCTTGCTTAATATAAGCTAATCTAAAAATTATATTTTAGCGATATTACTGCTTTTTATGTTTTTTTGCATGTCTAGCTTCAGCGCGAGCCTTGCGCGCATTTTCATTGGCCTTAAGGTCGCTTTCACGTTTCTCACGGAAATAATTAGCCACCGTAGACAAGATAAGAACGACCAACACAGTAACATTAAACATACCTGGGCCAAAATTATAGATGTGATAACACATATAAGCAAAAGGCAACAACGGGTTAACAATTGCTTTAAAAGATTCATTTGACCTCCTATATTAGTTTAATGTTTCTACACCTGTATTAAGTGGGAACCCATCATAAGTTACCCAATCACTAGAGCTGCCAACATATAATGCAGATTCCAAGCCTACTTCGCTCATAGTTAACAATGCATTACAAGCTGTAACACCAGAACCGCAATAGGTTACAACAGGTCTATTTTGATAAATTTCATTGTAATACTCAGCCTCTAAGTCTTTTACAGACTTCGGACCATCGACAGTATAGCCACTTTCATAGAAATGATTAACAGCACCAGGAATATGTCCTGTCATACCATCCATCGTATCTACTTGTGATCCATCATAACGGAAAGGCGCACGAGCATCGATGATAACATGGTCACCACTTTCACTAGCCTTGAGTACCTCATCACGACTCATCACCATATGCGTTTGCAATTCATAGTTAAAAACAGACGGTTCAGCTGGTAACGTAGTTGGTTCTTTAGTTAGACCATGACCTTCCTTAACCCAACGTTCAACACCACCAGACAATACGCGCACATCCGTTAAGCCCATGTAACGCAACATCCACCAAAGGCGTCCCGCCAAGAAAAGCCAAGAGTCATACACAACAACCTTGGAATCACGAGTGATACCATAAGACTCAAAAGTATGAGCCAAACGCTCCATATCTGGCAATGGATGTCGGCCACCATGCTCGCCCAAAGGACCTGTTAAATCCTTATTTAAATCCACCGCGTAAGAACCTTTAATATGGCCTTTTTTATAATCTTGATAGCCTCGAGCATCTAAAATAATGACCTCATCGAGACAAGCTAACAATTCATTAGGGTGATAAAATTTGACATAGGTACTCCTTTCATATAATTATATCGAAAAATACAAATCTGATAATATTATTATATACGAGTACAAGAGGATATACAATTTATTTTTGGTATAGTGAAAGTGATTTAATACCTTAAGATGTAAAGCAAACACGAAAAAAACCCCTATCTAAGATAGGGGCTTAAGCTAATTAAATATTAAAGCTTTATAGACATTTATATATGGCATCTACCGCATCAATATCAGCAGGAAGCCAATCCACAGAATATAAAGTATCTTTTGATAACCATTTAGCCGCTTCGTGCTCTACTAACGTAATATTAGAATCTTTTACTAAGGAACATAAATAGCAGTGCATTGTTAAATCAAACTTTTCATAACCGCTATATTCAATAGTAATAATATGCTCTTGAACGTTAATATCAGCTTCTAGCTCTTCTTTGATTTCTCTAATAAGAGCTACATCATGAGCTTCACCTGGTTCAATTTTACCACCTGGAAACTCCCATCCATCCTTTAGATCACCATAACCACGTTGCGTTGCTAATACGGTATTGCCCTTTTTTATAATAGCAGCTACAACTTCAATATGTTTTCGTTGTTCACTCATATATATCCTTATCCATTAATAATATAATCATAAATATCATCCCGTACAGGTACTTCAAGTACATATTCTAATTCTACAGCTTTTGTCCCACCAACCATAGTAATTTCTTTTGCATTCTCAAGTCCTGTAGAGTAAATAGGACCTAGATAATAAAACTTTTGAATCTCCTTATCATCTTTGTTCTTCCTCACAAACAAATGCATTGCAACACCCTAATGCATCAGCATTAAATGCAGTTTGCACATCATCAGAGGTAAAGGTTCGTTTATTCTTAGATATAGCTTTTTAGTAATCCTGGATTTTTCAAATCTATCCTCATACTTAATAGTATCTTGAATATCATCAGCTTTATGGTAGTTGATAAACACAGGGTATGTTTTTGTTTCCTTATGAAAATTTATATCCTCCAATATTGAGAGGTACTTCATTTTGAGGCCACTCTAATAATAGGCAAACTTGTTCATATGTATATTTTTTTCATATAAAGCAAATGGTGTATTGCCATAAATATTATCTTTATACTTTTCATTAAACTGCTTGAAACCATATGTAACAAGTTCTTGAACTTGTTCTTTAAAAATTATTATCTTCTAAAAGCCTGTTTAAAAATTTGGGATATACCATACTTACCATTAGAGAACTCAATAAACTCACTATCTTCAAAAGTCTTTTGTGCTACTTGAACGCCAAATCGATTTGTCATCATATTGATAAGATTAATTCGTCCATATTCAGATAAATCTACATTGTAGTTATTATAAAGCTCTTCAGATACATAGTTAATGATATCGTCACGACCATCTAATAATGCCTGTAAAACTATAAGATCTCTGGCACGCATCCCTATCGTTAATTTTTGAGATATAAAATGCAGCATTCGCTCCTGAACAGGCGTAAAGGATATATCATAGTCCTTATCCTTAATCTTTATCAAGAAATGATGATAGGACTTAAATTTACTAAAAATTCTACTTACATCAATGGAGCCATGATCAGCAAAATCAGCAATTTTAGGAATACGCCCCAATTTAAAACGTAAATTAAAATACGCTTCCTTTATTAATTTCATATCTGAAAATCGAGCAGTATCAATAGACTCATAAATACGCTGTTTAGCTATTTTATCAAAGTGCACCGTCGAGGTACCTGGAATAATACGATTACCAGCCTGTACATAACGACGTAAAGTGTCTTTGTTATAGCTCCTATCACCAGATAATGCTAAAGGAATCATAAAATTATTGGTATAGTTACCGATAAAATCTAAAATAACAACATATTCCTTGTCTTCAAATTTACGCAAACCACGTCCGAGTTGCTGAATAAAAATGATGGGACTTTCAGTTTGACGTAACATAATAACTTGATTAATCTCAGGGATATCAACACCTTCATTGAATATATCTACTGTAAAGATATAATCAAGCTGCTCATCTATACGACCTTGGTATTCTCCTGTACCAGTTAAACGAGCAATTGCTTTCTCCCTAATTTCTTGGCTATCTTCACCAGTTAAACAAATCGTACGATAAGCACCACGTTCGTTAAAAGCATCAGATAATTCTTTGGCTTCAATTCTATTGGCACAGAAAACAAGCCTTTTACACGACTACCACTATGACCAAAGTAACGAATCTTTTCTATAATTTTATCTACTCTCTCCTTTGTAGATAAATTCGAGAAAGATACGTCCATATCGGATATATCTTCTTGCGTATCCACCCATAAGTCACTAATCCCAAAGTAGTGGAATGGGCAAAGTAAATCCTCTTCTAAAGCCTGTTGTAAACGAATTTCGTAAATAATATTATGGTCAAACAATTCATATAGATCATAACCATCAGTTCGTTCTGGACTTGCAGTCATCCCCAGTAAAAACTGTGGTTCAAAGTATTCAATTATGCGTTGATAACTATCTGAACCTGCACGATGTACTTCGTCAATAATAATACAATCAAATTCCTTCGGAGCATACTGTTTCATTACATCATCTCGACCCATCATTTGCATGGTCGAAAATACATGTGTTGCATTATAGTGTTTTCGCATTTCCTGATACGAGTCCAAACTGAATTGAACTGTCGTTATAAATTCGTTCAAAGCTTGCAATCGCTTGCTTTGCAATTTGTTCACGATGGACTAAGAATAAAATTCTTTTAGGCTTCATCTCTCGCATAGCAAAAGCGGCTGCATAAGTTTTACCAGTACCCGTAGCAGATATCAAAAGGCCTCTTCTTGCATTATTAGCTCTTAGCTCATTGAAGTTAGCAATAAACTGTTGTTGCATGCTATTTGGTTCTAAATGAACCAAATCTATAGCTCTAAATTGTTCTGCTACAGTTTTTTGAGAGGCTCGCTCAGGCCGTACCCATCTAGGTTTATACCAAGGAATAAACTCTTCATAAGGAATGGCAAACTCGGAATTCCAATATATTTCAAACTCTTCTGTAATTTCCCGAGCATATGTATCGCTACAATGCGCTTCAGACCGAGTATTCCATTCACGATTTTTCTTTAATGCATTAATAGTTAAGTTAGAGCTGCCGACAATAATTTGATAAGATTCATCTTTTCTAAAGATATACCCTTTTGTATGAAAGCCATGACCACTACCATTTGTAGTGCAATAGACTTTTAAATCAATATTCTTTAAATTTCCTAAGTCTTCTAAAACTTCTGGACTATTAAAGCCAAGATAATCTGTCGTTAATATACGACCTCGAACACCACGATCTTCTAATTCCTTAAGAATTGGCTTTAATGTTAGTAAACCTTCTGGTGTTATAAATGCTACAGATATTAAAAACTCATCACAACTTCGTAAGCCATCTTCAATAGCTGATAAAACATTACGACCTTCCCCATTAGCAATAAGTTCTGAGGATGTAGCAAAATTAATTAAACGATTCGATTCTGACATAACGAACTCCCCATATAATTAATACTATACTTGCTATTATACCAGCCGCAGCAGCAGCGTCTAGAGTATATATATTTTTATACCCAAAACCCTATATATTCATTTGATATGCACGCTATTTCATCTGTAAATCGCAATGTATAAATATTAATATATGTTCACATCGAATAATTTCATCAATCCCTTATGATTATTACTGGTATACGTCTTTTTTGTCGCTTAGAGTTGTGATATAATGTAACTAATTACTCTTAGGGGCGTAGTGCGCCCAAATGGATCCAAAAGAGCTAGTGTGTTTGCAAGGAGCGTACGCAGTTGAAAAAGGGGTACATCAAGTTAATAGCGGCCATCGTACTCGGTGCGGCTATTATCGGTGGTGGGATTTATGGAGTGTATACACTTCTGTCATCCAATACAACGACAATTTTATATCGATCAACAGTTGACGATAAGATCAACGCAATTCGTCCTTATATTGTTGCATTAGACACATATAACTCGTACAGCGTAGCTTATGCTAACCAATTACAACCAACTCTTGAAGAGTTGCGTAATAGTTCCCATAACACGACGATTACCTTGCCTAAATATAAGGAGCTCAAAACCTCTTTAGAAGCAGCAAAACAAGATAGTTCTACTCCATATGAAGACGTAAACCAAGCAACAAATGACGTACTCGCAGTACTTGATCAAATTATTCCGATTGCAGATCAGTTGCAAGCTTACTATGTAGAACGTCGATTTGAAAAAGATAATTTTAAAGGCAGCGATGAACTAGCTGCACAATATGTACCATTAGCTGAACAATTCTATGCTACGTATAATGCATTAGATTTAGCTTTAGATAATCGTAACAATGAACTCTACACTGAGCGTATGAACGAGTATCAAGGCGAAAAACGTGATAATGCGGTTAATTTTATTGAATTAAACCTCATGACAGCACAAACTATCGACCTTATTGATCCAGATGGAAATACGGATACGCAAAAGGTTGAGGCTAACTTACAGCAAATTTCACAACGTATTAACAAATTACAACCCGGTACGACTCCAGAAACACAAAATGCTGTACGAGAGTATCAAGATGCTGTAAAAGAGTTTGTTGCAGAAGCCCGCAACTATATTATTATTAACTCATCTTATGGCGAAGCCTATACGCAGTTATTTATTAAGTATAATAAGATGATTAATAAAGCTAATTCTGTAAATATGGCAGACTTAGATGTAACAGAGAAAAATAAAAAAATAAAGATATACAAAAAAAGTGAACTGCACCCCAAAAATTGGACACAATTTTTGAGGTCAGTTTTTATGTCTATTTAAGTTTAAGGTCTTTTGTAATGATGTAGTATTCAGACGGTGTCATCTTAATACCATCAATCTTCTTATTACCTACGATATTGGTTTTAGGATAGCCTAAGAATAATGCTACAGCGTTATCTAGCATGAGTTGTTGTGCATTGATAACAGCATTACGGCGTGCCACAGGATCGTTAGCGCTTTCACCAAGGGTTAACAATTCATCAAAACGTGGATCAGAGAAGCCTGAGCCATTAGTTTCAACACCTGTACCCCAATATTGTTTCAAGAACCATACTGGTTGACCTGTATTAGCAGTTACTACACTAGAGATAATCATGTCATAATCCCCAGATTGAGATAATGTGTCAATCACAGCATAGTCTACGATTTTAATTTGTAAATCTACACCGATTTTTTTGTAGTCTGCTTGTAATGCTTCTGCATATATTGGCAATTCAGGACGAGATGTATAAGCATAGAAATCGAGTACTAGGTTTTCACCATCTTTATCTACAATGCCGTCGCCATTCGTATCTTGATAGCCTGCACGTTTAAGTAATTCTTTAGCACGTTCTACATTGTATTTATTAGGATCGCGCAATTGGTCAAAGCCATAATCAATGGATGGTGGCAATGGAGCCTTACCCTGCTACAAATGTATCCTTCATGAGATTCTTCGCATAAGACTCACGGTCTGCTGCGGCAATAAGGGCCGCACGCAAATCAGGATTTTTAAGCTTACCTTTTTGCCCCATACGAACAAATACGTCACGCAAGGAAGCTACTTCATAGACAGTAAAGTTCTTATCATTTTGGAATATACCGTATTCGCCAGGACCAATGCTAACGGCCATATCTACATCGCCCGCTTGTAATGCCAAGGCACGTGTGTTGGCATCGTTAATAGATGGAATTTCAACCTTAGCAAAGCCTACCTTACCATCCCAGTAATTATCGTTACGTTTGAGTTCTGCACGCTCTTTTGTGAAAGAGGATACTACATATGGACCCGTACCGATAGGACCTTCCTTAGCAATATCACGACCATCAGCCTCTGCGGTGACATCCATAATTAGGAACAATGGATCTCCAAGCAAGTTTGGCAAGTTATAGTATTCCTTGTCAGTCTTAATCGTAAGCTCCTGCCCCTTAGCGGTGATTTCTGTATAGTTAAAGAACGTTTTTGCTCGTTTACTCTTCGCAAAGGTTCTTTCTAGAGATGCTTTTACAGCCTCTGCTGTCAAACTTTTACCATTTGAGAATTTTACTTTATCGTTGATGGTGAAAGTCCAAGTCAGCTTATCATCACTTTGTTTCCAAGAGGATGCTAACCAGGGTTTAGCATTCATGTGATCATCAAATTTTATTAGTGTTTCCCCTACACCATATCGTACAACAGCCCAGCTAAAATAGTTTTCTGTTGGTTCTAATGTACCTGCAAAGCTAATGGCCCCTACCTTTAATACATCATTAGACGGAGCAGCGTTTTGATTCATACAACCAACAGTGCCTAGCACAGTCATACCTAAGGTCATACCAATTAATAAAGCCTTGCGTAAACCTTTCATTTACACACCTAACCTTTCTACATTCATTAACTATTATGTATGCTCAGACACTCACTATGTTGTGCGTTAACATAACCTAGTAATCCTAACTCAATTTTACAACAGTTAATATAGAGAGAATCTATGTATATCACTTCATATGAGCATATTTTTGTTATACCCATAGGGGTATATTTCATATAGTCAACTATACTATATATTCGGTGTTAACACAATAAATATTTACGAAAGATTTCGATATATCTATTTTAGAACGTCCATATCTATATTTCATAAAAAAATAGCAGTTAGCTTACAAGCTAACTGCTATTGTAATGTACCTACAGGATTTAAAACTCTATATTTTAAATCTATACACTCAAAGTTTAATTTTTAAAATCTATATACGCTTAAATGTATTTCTTATACTATGCTTCTAATGCAGCCTCTTCCAGTGTAAGTGGCTTATGATCTTGGCCAATTTCAAAGATGGAGCTCAATAGAACCTTTGTATAAGGATGCTTCGCATCAGCTAAGTGGAGTGCATCTAGCTCTTCAACGATAGCACCTTTGTACATTACGACCACCTTGTGGCACATGGTACGAATGAACGCAATATCATGAGCAATAAATAGGTATGTTAAATTTTTCTTTTTTTGTAAACGCGCCAATAAATAGGCAATGGAGTCTTGTACAGATACGTCTAGAGCACTAGTAGCCTCGTCTAATACGAGAATTTCAGGCTCTAACACGATAGCACGCGCAATGGCCACACGTTGACGTTGACCACCAGACATTTCATGAGGATAACGATGCATAAACTCGCGAGGTAAATCTACCATTTCAAGGTAATCACCAGCAATTTGTTCCTCTGTTCCCTTTTTCAAGAAGACCAAAGTTGTATAGTGGTTCAAGAATAATATCCTTTACCTTCATACGCGGATTAAACGCCGCAGATGGGTCTTGGAATACCATTTGAATTTTCTTACGGTATTCTTTTGTTTGCTCAGAGTTCATATGCTGAATCTCTACGCCATCTACATAAATCTCGCCTTCCGTAATGGGAAGCATCTTCATGATCATACGAACCAAAGTCGTTTTACCAGAGCCAGATTCCCCTACAATCCCAAGGGACTGGCCTTTTTCTAAGGTAATATTGATAGTCTTACACGCTTCGAGCTCACCACCAGTAGGAAGTGGGAATCGTTTACATACATTTTTTAATTCTACAGCGTAGTTAGTCAATGTAACGACCTCCTCCCAATGTTGGTACTGCATTTTTTAATTGCTTCGTATATTCATTAGATGGATTTTCCAAAATGTCTTGTGGGGTACCAGCATCTACGACACGACCTTTTTTCATAACGATAATATAGTCAGATATGTAAGCTGCCACACCAAGGTTATGCGTTACCATAACAATCGCAGAATTATGTTCTTTTGCAAGTTCTAGCATTTGCATAACTACTTGAGACTGTGTCGTTACATCTAGTGCCGATGTCGGTTCATCACCGATGAGCAATGCTGGGTCTAAGGCTAATGCCATAGCAATGCCCACACGTTGTCGCTGACCACCGGATAACTCATGAGGATAACGGCGCAATATATCTGCCCCATTAGGAAGAGAAACAGATTCTAATAACTCAATTGCTCGTCGATCACATTCATCATTGGTAATTTCTATATGAGATTTGATAATTCTCTAAACTGTTTACCAATGCGAACTATTGGGTCTAAAGCACTACCACTATCTTGGAAAATCATGGCCATATCTTTACCACGTATGGATCTCCATTGGGACTTGGATAGTGTTCGAAGGTCTTGACCATTAAAGATCATTGTCCCCTCTGTAACCTCACCACCTACAGGCAATAAACCCATGAGGGCCCGGATCACGGTAGTTTTACCGGATCCAGATTCCCCTACAATGGTTAATACCTTACCGCGTTCCAAGGTAAAATTTACATCCATAACAGCAGGCACACCTTGGTACGCTATGTTAAGGTTTTCTACAGTTAGTATGTTTTCTGCCATTATAGCTCCTCATTATTTTGTAATTTTATTAGTAATCCAGTAGTAGTCACTTGGGTACATGACAGCACCTTTCAAGTAAGAACCAGTAACGATATTAGTTTTAGGGTAACCTAAGAACAATGCAGCGCCATCATTCATCAATAATTGTTGAATTTGAATTGCATAGTCACGACGTTTTGCAGGATCAAATTCAGTTTCAGCAGCATCTAATAATTGGTCAACTTGTGGATTGGAGTAACCAGAACCATTTTGAGGGTTGGAACCATCCACATTAGTATGCCAGTAGTTAGCTAAGAACCAGATTGGATCGCCTGTATTAGCAGTTACGATGTTGGAGATAAGCATATCATAGTCGCCATCTTGACCCATTTTATCAATCAAGTTATAGTCAACTGTTTTGATTTTCATGTCGATACCCACTTTTTTAAGGTCTGCTTGAACAGCTTCGGCATAAAGTGGTAATTCTGCACGAGAGTTATATACAACGAAGTCAAATGTCAACGGTTTGCCATCTTTATCAAGGATGCCGTCCCCATCAGTATCTTTCCAACCATCTTCTGCTAATAATTGTTTAGAACGTTCAGGGTTATACGCATTAGGATCTTTCAAGTCCTTGAAGCCATAGTCCATGGATGGTGGAATTGGTGCGGAACCAGGAATGAATGTACCTTTTAACAATACATCAGCATAGTTTTTACGGTCTGTTGCAGAAATAACTGCAGCACGTACTTTGTCATCACCAAGAACACCTTTTTGGTTGATACGAGCCAATACTACACGAAGAGATGCAATTTCATCTACTTTGAATTTATCATTGCCTTGGAATAAACCAATTTCACCAGGACCGATGTTAACAGCCATATCTACGTCGCCAGATTGCAAACTCATAGCACGCGTATTAGGATCATCGATGGAAGGAATTTCTACAGTTTTAAATGGTACTGAACCATCCCAGTAGTTTTCGTTAGCAGCCATCTCAGCACGTTCTTTTGTGAAAGATTTAACTACGTATGGGCCTGTACCGATAGGACCTTCCTTCGCAAAGTTACGGCCATCTTTTTCAGCTTGAACGTCAACGATTAGGAATAACGGATCCGCCAAAAGACCTGGCATATTAGGATATTCTTTTGTTGTATGAATAACTAATTGTTGACCATTAGCTTCAATGGAGTCATATTCGAAGAATGTTTTCGCACGGTTAGACTTTTCAAATGCACGTTCAATAGATGCTTTTACAGCAGCTGCATCAACTTTTTTACCATTAGAGAATTTCACCTTATCATTGATTGTGAAAGTCCACGTTTTATGGTCTGGGGATACTTCCCATTTAGATGCAAGCCATGGTTGAGGTTTCATTTGTTCGTCAAACTTAGCCAATGTTTCGCCTACACCATAGCGCATGACAACCCATGCGAAGAAGTTTTCCGTAGGTTCTAAAGTAGAAGCGAAGTTAGTTACGCCTACTTTCAATACGTCTTTATTTGCAGAGCCTTTGTTATCGGAGCCACAACCTGCGATGAAGGAACCCATCATTACAATGCTAAGACCTGCTAAGAGGGCTTTTTTCCAAGATTTTTTCATGTAAAATCTCCTTGTACCACTACATACAAAACATAAAAACATTTAACATCATGACTATGACAATCCTACATAGTCAGTGATGGAAAAAACGTACATTACACTCTATTCACCTAGACACTTTCATAAAAGACAGTTCTAGAAAATGAATACATCTCATAGATTACCCTTGGTTCTTAGGATCCACTACGTCCCGTAAGGAATCAGACCAAAGGTTAAAGATAGCAACTACGATAAGAATGGACATACCAGGGAATGCCATAAGCCATGGACTGGTTTGTAAATATTGACGACCTTCGTTGAGCATAAGGCCCCATTCTGGTGTTGGCGGTTGAGCACCAAAACCAAGGAAGGAAAGACCTGCTACTTCAATCATGATGGCCCCAATATCAAGCGCCCCTGTTGTAACAACAAGAGGAAGGATATTGGGAATGATATGACGTCTTAGAATAGTCGTTGTAGAGGCCCCCATCATGACAGCCGCCGTTACATACTCTTCACCGCGAACTTTCAACGTCATAGACCGTACAAGACGAGCATATTTTGCCCAACCAACTACAGATAACGCTATAATCGTATTCACAATGCTACCACCCAAAATACCAGCAATAGCAATGGCTAATACTACGCCCGGGAAGGATAGCATAATGTCCGCAAAGCGCATGAGGACCATTTCGATTTTTCCCGCCGAAAATAACCGGCAACTGCACCGATAATAGTACCAATACTTACCATGATAACAACGATACTGACACCCATAAACAAGGATAACTGTAGTACCATAAATGATGCGAGACAATACATCACGACCAAGCTTATCTGTACCAAACCAATGTTGACTACTTGGCGCTTGTAATGCTTGACTCAGATTTGAGCTAAAAAGCATCACCCTGGTGCAAGCCATGGTGCAAATATAGCTATGAGAACTACCGCAATCATCAAGGCGCTATAGAAAGAGAACAATTTATGTTTTTGAATAAATTCTGCCATCATGCTCTCTCCCTTTTTAATCTAGGGTCTAACAAGATATATGACGCATCAACTAATGCATTAATACACATATATGCTAAGGCAACCCACAACACAAAACCTTCGATCAATGGATAGTCGCGCATGGTAATGGCATATACTGCCATATTCCCAAGGCCAGGCCAGGAGAATACCATTTCAATAACTGCAACACCGCCTAATAACCAACCGATAACAACGCCCAGTATAGTGATAAGTGGTAATACTGCATTAGGCAAAATATGACCGAATAAAATTTTCATCTCACTCACACCACGAGCACGTGCGCCGATAACATAGTCCTTTTGCATTTCTTCAAGAATAACGAGACGAACTTGGCGCATGTACTTGGACCCGACTACAACAGCTAATGTAACGGCTGGTAGAATTACACCGATAGGAGTTACACGAGAAGATGCAATAGGAACAAGTCCTAATTTAAGGCCAAAGATATAAATCAGTACAAGGCCTAACCAGAATGATGGCATAGACACGCCTACAAAGGAAGCAACGCGCAACAGATAGTCGATCCATTTGTTTCGATTTAAGGCGCTTATAATCCCTGCCGGCAATGCATAGAGCAATGTAAATACTAATGATGTACCTGCTAACATAACTGTCCCTGGCAAAGCCTCCAACATACGATCTACAACAGGCTTTTTAGCAGAGTAACTCATCCCTAAGTCACCTTGTGCAGCATTTACAACCCAATTAGCGTATTGTACTAAGAACGGTTTATCTAAGCCGAGTTGCGCACGCGTTTCATCAATAAGCTCTTGAGATACAATTGTATCTGCCGTTTCTAGTAACATCGTTACTGGATCGCCTGGTGCTAAATAAGTGAGACAAAATGTTAAAAAAGTAATGCCAAACAGTGTAACAATGAATTGACCTAGCTGTTTAGCAAAGCGTTTGCCCATAGGCGCCTCCTCCTATACTCTCTAAATACTACAATAATCTAAATGAACAACTAATATGCTTATTTCTCCCGATATAGCAGAGGTGCATATAGGAAAACAACAAAAAAGGTTAGTCCACCTGGCTAACCTAAATTAAAGTATAGTATGTACAATACCATACATTTAGAGCAGGCTTTTCTGACTCATGATTCATCGCAATATTTCGGCCTTCCCAGTTTCCCAGTGACCCTATAATGAAACCTTGCTCCTCATTACAGCTATTTGCATAGTATGGGATTTACACCCATTTTCCTCTTTTACGCTCGGTGAATACCGACACTCACTAGTTCATTCATTTTTATCGATTATAAATATACTATATTAATATCCTGTTTACAATACTAATACCCCTTAGGGGTATTAGTATATCGTAGATTTTAAATGTAATTTTTTATACTAATAAAAAAATTATCGATTACTGATTAAGTCTCTATTTATGTATAAACCCATAAAAATCACTTTATATATATGTTTTTTTGCCGTATTAACTGTATGCAATTGTATATATATTAATTATTATTATAATGGTAATTTTTCTCATAAAATTTTTATACACGGCAAAAAAACTTTTTAATCCCTTTATCAACTATCAATCACTTTATAATTAATAAAACCATAATTAATAAGTTTGATTAATATATCAAAAAGAGGCTGTTACTTAGTAACAGCCTCTTATAAGACGAGAGATATTCAGTTAATCGATACTTTGTTGTAAGCGGTGCGCTCTGCGTGTATCCCACGCTTTACGCAAAACATAGATCACGAAACCGATGCTTACCGCTACTGCACTACCTACCATAGCATCAAAGCCACATGCGTAGATTGCATATAAACAGTAGATAACGCCTGCGCCGAACACGTAGTTGGAACGTTTAATGCGGCTTTCAGCTACACCAGCCATACGCATCATTGTAGGTACTGCCAAGATGCACAATACATACGGTACTACGTTAGTTACAACCGCTAAGTTTACTAAGATTTCAAATTGCTCACGCAAGGAGTCGCTTGCAGTGAACAAAGTAAGTAATGTTTCAACAGCGAGTAAAATGAATACGCCACGAACAGGAGCGTCTTTGCTATTTACACGAGCGAATACTTTAGGGAAGTAACCGTGTTCCGCTGCGCTTTTGAATACGCGAGACAATGTGAATTGCCAGCAAAGTAAAGCGCCAAAGCAAGAAATAACCATAGCAGCCATAACGATGTTTGCAATTGTATCATTGAACATGTATACGAATGTCAAACCGAATGGTGCGTTAGAATTTAATAAGTCAACGTTAGGAACGATACCGGCCATAACGTTTGTGGACAAGATGTAAACCACCGCCACTGCTAATGTACCTGCTACAGTTGCAATAGGTACGTTTTTCTTTGGATTCTCAACAGCATCAGCATTAGCCGCTGCGGACTCAAACCCTAGGAAGCCCCATAATGTTAGGGAAATAGATTGTTTTACCGCATCATAAAGCGGAAGATCATTTGGGTTCCATGCCGCCCAATAGATAGACGGATCAAACCAATACCAGCCGATTGTACCGATTAAAAGAACCGGAACAATAGAGCCCCAAATAGTCATGTTGCTGAGTCGACCTGTGAAGCGATTGCCTCGGAAGTTCAAAATCGCTGCAAACCACAAGAGCACAATTGTTACTTGGCTTGTTTGTGTTGCATTAAGGTCAACACCAAAGAAAGCTGCGCCATAACCTACGGCAGAAACCGCGATGGCGATATTAGCAATGATGAGAGATATGCTGTAAGCATAGCTCGCCATAAAATGTCCAGTTTTACCGAAGCGGTGTTCTGCATAACCGCCCATGCCCCCTTTATTTTGGGAGAACATACCCGCTTGAGCAAAAATATACGCTAGTAAAAGCGCACCCACAGCTGTCACGAGCCAAGATAAAACTGAAATAGTACCAACTTGAGCCAAATTAGTTGGTAACATAATGATCCCAGCTCCTAGCATATTGGCTGCTACCATTGTGGTTAGCTGGAATACAGACATTTTTTTAGCGGTCGTTTTCATGTATCAATCCCCTTTCACTAAGGTGAATTTTTTCTCGTCCATAATTCACTTAAATATAATATACCGCTAAGTAAATCCAGTTCGTGCTGTGATGGGCTTGAATGTGGATTTACCGTTGTTATTCTTATTACGAATTACATAATAACACCTATGAAACCAAAATGAAAGTACTTTATTGGCGGACAAGCCATATTACACGAATTGAATAAATTATAGGTAATTTATCATCTAAAACGAACAGAACTCATTTTAATAATGACAATGTATATTTTTTATCCCTATTTTTATTCTGTGTATATATGTAATTTTTTTCCTATCTATCACGGTTATAGTGTCCTAGTACAAGACTATTATTTTTCTCGTAGTCTACTGTATACGTACACAATTTTATACTTTTTTTAATAGTACATTATCAATTAGAAACGCCTTTTTTTATAGGTATTATCTGGCTTTTAAACGAAAAAAATCGATATACACATGAGCTTTGAGCTCTATATAGAGCTTCTAAAAACAGACTTATATGTATATCGATCTTACGTTTTCAATGTCACAAAAGTAACTATTACTTTGAGTGTTACTCTTGTACAGGATGTAACCCTAAATCAAAACATTAATCTTACTAAAGCAATTATGCTTGCACAGATTCAACAATTGCTTTCCACTGAGCAATTTGTGTTTCTTCTCCGGCGATAACAGCTTTACCATTGTTACGTTGTCTTTCAACACATTCTGGAGCTGTACCAGAGTAATTGTTACGACCTGCTACACAAGCTTCGATGGAAATGGCATCAAGGATATCTGCATCAAAATGGTCGGATATAGCTTTAAAATCCTCAACAGATAAATCAAGCAATACGCAACCTTTCAATGCAATGATGTACAGCATTACCTACGATTTCATGAGCTTCACGGAATGGAACGCCTTTTTTCGCAAGGTAATCGGCCATATCTGTAGCATTAGAGAAGTCATCATCAAGGACAGCTTTCATATGCGCCCCATTGACCTTCATACCACGGACCATCGCCGCATTAATGGACAATGCAAAGTGTACTGTATCGATAGCATCAAAAATACCCTCTTTATCCTCTTGCATATCTTTATTATATGTAAGTGGTAAGCCTTTTAATGTAGTTAATAAACCTAACAAGTGGCCATAGGTACGACCTGTTTTACCACGAACAAGTTCACATACGTCAGGATTTTTCTTTTGTGGCATAATGCTAGAGCCTGTGCAATGAGCATCATCGAGTTCAATAAAATTAAACTCATTGGTAGACCACAAAATCAATTCTTCGCTAAGACGGCTCAAGTGCATCATCACAAGAGATGCAAAGGACAAGAATTCAACTACATAGTCACGGTCGGATACGGCATCCATACTATTTTCGTAAATACGGGAGAAACCGAGTAGCTTTTGCGTATAGGTTTGATCAATACCGTATGTAGAACCTGCTAAGGCCCCTGCCCCAAGTGGCATGATGTCTGCGTGTTTGAAGACCATCAACAAACGGTCAAAGTCGCGTTCTAGCATAAGAGAAGTATGCCATCATATGATGCCCAAATAATACAGGTTGTGCCCGTTGTAAATGCGTATAGCCGGGCATGATAACATCGCTGTATTTCAGCCGTTTCGATGAGGGCTTTTTGCATATCTACGATGAGCTCGCCCATTTCTACTACGGCTTTACGCACGTACATATGTAAATCTACTGCACATTGGTCATTACGGCTACGACCTGTATGTAAACGACCACCTGCTTCGCCGATATCATCTGTTAGGCGCTTTTCAATATTCATATGAATATCTTCAAGAGCTACGGAGAATGGGAACTCCCCTTTATCGATTTGGCCTTTAATCTTTGTTAAGCCCTCAACAATAGCGTCCCGATCTGCGTCGGAGATAATATTTTGTTTTGCCAGCATTGTAGCATGTGCTTTACTGCCTGCAATATCTTCGGCGTACATCCGCGCATCAAAAGCGATAGAGGATGTAAAATCCTCTACCGCTTTATCAGTGCCTTTTGTGAAACGCCCGCCCCACAATTTAGCCATTATTTACCTGCCTTTTCTTTCATCAATGCATTAATTTTAAGAGGTAAACCGAACAAGTTGATGAAACCAGCCGCATCAGCTTGGTTGTATACATCATCTTCTTCGAATGTTACGAAATCTTCGCTGTACAAGGAGTATGGAGATGTTGCACCAGCAGAGATAATGTTGCCTTTGTACAATTTAAGTTTTACTTCACCAGTTACAGTTTTTTGAGTTTTATCAACGAATGCTTGCAAAGCGCTCATCAATGGTGCGAACCACATGCCATCGTATACGAGTTCAGCGTATTTGTTAGCAATAAGTTCTTTGTAGTGGTATGTAGCTCTGTCGAGGCAAAGGTATTCAAGTTCTCTGTGAGCATACATGATGATGGAGCCACCTGGGTTTTCATAAACGCCACGGGATTTCATGCCTACCAATCTATTTTCAACGATATCTACAACGCCTACGCCATAGTGTGCACCGATTTCGTTGAGTTTTTCTAACAATTGTAATGGAGTACCTTCTTGGCCATCTACTGCTACAGGTACGCCGTCTTTGAAGGATACAGTCACATAACCAGCTTCGTCTGGAGCTTGTTCAGGAGTATGTGTTACCAAGTACACATCATCTTTAGGAGCATTTGCTGGATTTTCAAGATCGCCGCCTTCATGAGACAAATGCCAAACGTTTTGGTCCATGGAGTACGGATGTTTTTTAGTCGCTACTACTGGAATGTCGTGCTTAGCAGCATATTCCATGCAGTCAGTTCTAGATTTCAAATCCCACTCTCTCCAAGGAGCGATAATTTTCATATTAGGAGCCAATGCTTTGATGGCGAGTTCAAAACGAACTTGGTCATTACCTTTACCAGTCGCACCGTGAGCAATAGCATCAGCACCTTCTTTTTCAGCAATATCTACGAGGATTTTACCAATCAAAGGTCTAGCGAAGGATGTACCTAATAAATATTTACCTTCGTAAACGGCACCCGCTTTTACTGTAGGCCACACATAGTCTTTTACGAACTCTTCTTTAGCATCCACGATGTACGCTTTAGACGCACCAGATTTGATCGCTTTTTTCTCAACTGCATCATAATCCTCAGGCTGGCCCAAGTCTACGCATACGGCGATAACTTCAGAACCATAATTTTCTTTTAACCAAGGAATAATAACGGATGTGTCCAAACCGCCAGAATATGCGAGTACTACTTTATTTGCTTTACCCATGATAACACCTCATAAAAAACTTACACTCTATTTAGACTCATATAATCAATATTATATCAGATCATTGTGAAAGCACCGTGGTTGTATCTGCTACCAACGGTCACCTTCTCCTTCTGACAAAAAATAGTATACACCTGTATAATTATAAATGCAAGCATTATTTTTTTATTCAATTTAATTATATTTTTCGGAACGTAATTATTTAGATATAAAATAAGCTATATTATGTATTCGCCTACACAATATAGCTTATTTGGGGATGTATTTAGGTATGTATTAGTTATATATTATTAAATACTTTAATTATAAATCAAGTTTATATTATATTACTCTTCTACAAGCCCTAATTCTTGTTGGTATGCATAATCTGCCTCGGCTTGTGTAATCATGCCTTGGTCTACCATTTGTTCTAAGACGAGTTTTTGTCTCGCCTTTGCCCCTTTATAGTTCGTATACGGATCCAAATAGGATGGTGCATTAGGTAATGCTGCGAGAAGTGCACTTTGGGCCAAGGTCAATCGACTCGGGCTCGTTCCAAAATAACCATGGGATGCCTCATAGATCCCGTAGTAGTTATGACCATAATATACAGTATTCAAATACATCGTTAGGATTTCTTCTTTTGAGTAATAATGTTCCATTTCACTAGCGAGAATAGCCTCTTCCATCTTACGACTCATAATTCGTTTCGATGAAAGAAAGAGATTTTTCACGAGTTGTTGTGTAATGGTACTGCCACCTTCGACGGTTTCACCAGCGATAGTATTCGTATAAAAGGCACGTATAATGCCGAGCACATCAATGGCACCATGGTTATAATATCGCTTGTCCTCAATGGCAATAAGGGCATTTTTAGTATACTCAGGAATCACGTCACCCTTAACCCAGTGATCTTTTTTAATACGTTGATTCAGTGCTATTTCTACCTTTTCCTTAAAGGTAAATAGGCGGATAATCCGGTCCGTACGACTGAGAGTATCTTCACTTTCCTCTATTCGTTTTTCAACAGTTGTATGAGCGTTACTTTCACGATCTGAACCTTGATAACTATGGTATCCGTCGTATATAAACATAGCCAATATAATGACTACCACAAACACCAGTAAGTTTCGAAGGTAATGAAATACTTTCATTGCTTTCACCTATTTCATAAAGGCCTGTAGCTAAACATATATAATTATATAATATAGAGATAATTATGTACCAATAAATCTACAGTGCCTAATACATATACAAACACAATGTGTATTAAAAGTATTGTATCACATCAAGCAAGAAGAAGATATGAATCATACTAGGTTTTAATGGGTGCCCATCGTGCAAAATATATTTGATAATTTAGATACTGTATGTAAAAGCCTACCTAAAAATATACGTTCCATACAATCGTAAATCTATATATGTAGATTTAATGCATATTAGGTTTACTTATTAAGTTGTATTACAGTCTTTAGATAGAGTATAATTAATGAGATGATAAAAAACATGCCCATTGGAGGAGTAATATGAAACAGTGTATGGATTCAGAAAATCTGCATCGTCGATTGCGTAAAATCTTAGGTCAAGTGCAAGCTATTGATCGAATGATTGAAGAAGACATTCCTTGCGAAGATGTGTTGAGCCAAATTAATGCAGCTAAGTCTGCACTACACAAGGTAGGACAAGTAGTTCTTGAAGGTCACATCAACCACTGCGTACGTGATGGTATCGAGCATGGCGACGTAGACGAAAACTATTAGCGACTTTACAAAAGCTGTAGAACGCTTTGCTAATATGGGAAAATAGAGAAGAGGCTAAATCGCCTCTTCTTTTTTTGCATAAAAAAGACTCTACCGTAGTAGAGTCCTTTTTATTTCCCTCACAAATTAATCGTGATTAGTTGTTAAGAATTCGCTCAATGCAGCGAGTGCGTCGTCTTCGTCAGCACCGTCAGCTGTTAAAGTAACGGATGTACCTTTTGTAGCGCCCAAAGTCAATACAGTTAAGATGGATTTAGCATCAGCTGTTTTGCCGTTTGCAGCGATTGTCACTTTGGAGGCGTATTTAGCCGCCAATTGTGTGAAAGCTGTAGCAGGACGAGCGTGTAAACCAGATTCGTTTGTGATTTCTACTGTTAATTCTTTCATGGTAACCTCTTTCTATCTCGATAGGCAGAGCCTATCCCTTACGTTCTAATAGATATATTGTATCAATTATAAGCGTATCAATTCAAGTATATTACATATGATTACGATGAAGCTTTTACCATTTATAGAGCTCTAATAAATACTATAAATCTCTAGTAAATACTATAGATATCTAGTAAATACTTGTAAAAACAACTGTAATTCATACACTTACTATTATAGTAAGCCTTTTTCTATTAATACGGATTTAGCATATGCTGTAATTTCTTCGGCTGTGTCCATAGTAAGTGCTTTATTGGCCACCTCTTCACATTCCGCTTTAGAAACGGAACGCAAGATATTTTTAATGAGTGGAATAGAAGATGCTGTCATGGAGAACTCGTCTAGGCCTAAACCTAACAAAATCATTGTAGCCACAGGATCGCCAGCAAGCTCACCACACATGCCTGTGAATTTGCCTTGTTCATGGCTAGCATCGATAACATGCTTGATAAGACGTAACACACCTGGATGCAATGGTTGATAGAGACTACCGATAGCTTCATTCATACGGTCTACAGCCAAAGTATATTGGCATAAATCGTTTGTACCGATACTGAAGAAGTCCACATATTTTGCTAAGATTGGAGAAATAACAGCTGCCGCTGGTACTTCGATCATGATACCAACCTTAATATCCTTATTGAACTCTTTGCCTTCTGCTGTAAGTTCTGCCTTACATTCATCAAGCATAGCATTCGCTTGTTTACTTCTTCTACAGAAGCAATCATAGGATACATGATGTGAATATCACCAAAGGCACTAGCGCGCAACAAGGCACGCAATTGCACTTTGAAGATATCTGGACGATTTAAGGAAATACGGATAGCACGATAGCCGAGGAATGGATTCATTTCGCTAGGCAAATCAAGGCATTTTAATTCCTTGTCGCCACCGATATCCATAGTACGGATGATAACAGGTTTGCCCTTCATATCTTGGGCAACCTTTTTATATTCTTCAAATTGTACATCTTCTGCTGGCAATTCGTCGTTTTCCATATAAAGGAACTCGGTGCGGTACAAGCCGATACCTTGAGCACCCATAGTAAGAGCATTTTTAGCATCTTTTGCTTTACCGATATTACCGAATAATTCTACATGATGGCCATCAGTCGTTGTAGCTTCTAAGTTCGCAGACTCACGCAAGCGTTTTAATTCCTCTTGGAACGCCGCAGCTTGGTTTGTGTATTCATCCCAATCCGCATCAGATGGATTGATTTCTACGATACCATCTGTGCCAAGAACCACTGCTTTATCGCCATCTACGAAGTTTTCAATGTCACCAACACCCATAACAGCAGGGATTTCCAAGGTCCGAGCCATGATAGCCGCATGAGAAGTAGGACCACCGGCCGCTGTTACAATGCCTTTTACAACATTTTTATCGAGGGAAGCCGTATCGGATGGTGCCAAATCTTGAGCCACCAAAATAACTTCGCCAGAAATGTGAGATAAACCACGAGGGTTCATACCTAACATGTTGCGCATCAAACGATCACCGATGTCTTTAATATCCGCACCGCGTTCGCGCATATAGGGATCTTCCATACCGAGGAAGATATTCGCAAAGGTTTCAATAGTTTGAGCTGTAGCCGCTACGACATTAGTATGGCTAGACTCAACGAGGGATTTAATACCATCAGACAAGGATGGGTCTTGTGCGATTTGCATATGCGCCTCAAAAATGGCTGCCTCTTCTGGCCCCATTTCGTCTAACGCTTTTTGACGAATCGTATCTAATTGTTTTAGAGTAGCCGCCATAGCAGCTGCAAACTTGCCAATCTCCTCTTCCACCTTGTCCTCAGCCACGGTGTAATCAGGAATGACAATTTCCTCTTGAATATATCTATATACATTGCCTACTGCAACGCCACGAGATCCAGAAATCCCTTGAATTCGCATATGTGTTCCTCTTTCTATTACGATAAACTACATTACTCTTTATTTTATCATTTCTCCGTCAAACAATAAAGTAATTAGACAACATCTATCAGCCTTAAGCGGCATCCCACATGGGTTGTTTTTTGACGCATTAATCAATTTAGCTCGGCACTAAAAAGAAGGTTAAATTTTCATCTATTTCGCCATAATTTTATAAGATTTTGTCTCATAATCAATTACCATTTATGATATAATATAGAATATATAAACATATACATCTGGGACTTTCACGGGCTTCATGGTGAAAGTCTTACTTGTTGATAGGAGACTTTATGAAATTAACTAAAATGCATGGTCTCGGCAATGATTTTATCCTCTTTGCTGACCCAAAAGGAACTGAGAATGATTACACAGATCTCGCTATTCGCCTTTGCGATCGCCGCACAGGCATTGGCGCCGACGGTCTTGCCATTCTAGTTCCTTCTGAAACATGCGATGTACGCATGCGCATCATCAACTCCGATGGTAGTGAAGCAGAAATGTGCGGCAACGCCATTCGTTGCTTTGCCAAATACGCTTACGAACACGGTGAAACTACGAAAGAGACTTTCACCATCGAAACATTAGCAGGTGTAATGAAACCTTCCTTGACCATCGAAAATGGCATCGTAACACAAGTTACAGTAGACATGGGCAAACCATTCTTTAAATCTCAAGACATTCCTATGAATGTAGATATGGATAAGGTTATCGACGTAGACCTCGACGTAAACGGCGAAACCGTAACGGTTAGCTCCGTATTGCTCGGTGTGCCGCACACAGAGGTGTTCATCGACGATATTACAAAAGCACCTGTAACAACACAAGGGCCTATCCTTGAAAAACACGATGCGTTCCCATCCAATACAAATGTTAACTACATCGAAGTAATAAACGACAAGCATATCAAAGTGCGCACTTGGGAACGTGGCGCAGGTGCTACATTAGCATGTGGTACAGGCTCTTGCGCCTCTGCTGTTATGTCCTTCGAAAAAGGCTTAACAGGCCGCGAAGTAGATGTAGAGCTCTATTTAGGAACATTACATATTTCATACTTGGAGGATGGCACGGTGCTCATGACTGGCCCTGCTGAGGAAGTCTTCGAAACAGAACTTCCTATTGATTAAAATGAAGTGGTTACAACTCATATTAAATGCGTTTCTAAAGTATCAACAAGGCCGTTCTCTAATGCCGAAAAATACGGAGTCGCTCATAGGTTTACTCATATCTATCCTCGTCATTATCATCGCCGTAGCTAACGGTATTGCTATTGGTTACGCCTTGATAGTGGTATGGTGCATCATGGCCTATGTATTCTATCGCAAAGGATACCAACCAAAAGAACTGCTAAACCTATCATGGACAGGTGCTAAAAGCCTCGATTGTGGTAATGCAAATATTCTTGCTTATCGGTTGGCTCATTGCTATGTGGCAAGCAGCAGGCATCATCCCTATGATTATCGCCACCGGCATCGACTTGATTGATCCGTCCCTCTTTATTGCTTGTGCCTTCTTATTAACAGCGATTGTTAGCATGGTATTAGGTACAGCTTTCGGTACTGTAGGCACCATAGGCATTGTACTCATCACGATGGCAAGGGCTGGTAATATTCCCAGAGGATATCGTAGCAGGCGCCATTATAGCAGGTGCGTACTTTGGCGATCGGAATGGTCCTTTATCATCTAGCGCCTCTCTCGTAGCGGCTTTAACGCATACAAGGGTACCAACCAATATCCCTATTATGTTTAAGGATGGTCTGCCAGCACTTGTGATTTCTACTGTGCTTTATCTATTACTATCTCAGTGGTTCCCACTCAACTATACTAATAGCTTGCTATCCGATACAATCCACTTTGTGTTCAACATCGATTGGACCTTATGGATTCCAGTGATTATCGTCATCGCTTTATTGCCTTTGAAAGTATCTATCCGTTGGCCTATCGGCCTCAGCGCATTAGCCGCAGCCATTCTGGCTTATACTAATCAAGGGGCTAGTCTTTCCGAATTGGGATGGTATACCTTAACAGGCTTTGAACTACCACATTATAATCCGCTAGCAGAGATCATTCACGGCGGTGGATTGCAAACGATGTTCATCCCTACATTATCCATTTTTATGGCCACTGCCATTTCTGGCATGCTCGAAGGGGTTGGCTTCTGGAATGATGTTAGACAACTATTAGAGCGAGCTAAAACGCGGAGCGATGTATTTGCTGCCAATGTAGGTCTCGCACTCTTAACCGGCGCTGTAGGTTGTAGCCAAGCTATTGCGGTTGTAATGACACATTCTATTATGCGTATAACCTACGCTCAACGGGGTATTCAAGATGAAGATGTGATGCTCGACTTTGAAAACAGTGGCATTCTCATTGCTCCACTATTACCATGGAACATCGCTGCTTATGTACCTGTAGTTATGATGGGTACTAGCACAGCCGGCTATGTACCATTCGCCTTCTTCCTATACCTCGTGCCAATCATGTATTGGTTACGATTACGGAAGCAAGATTAATCAATCATAGGCTAATTACAAAATCAATCATACGCTAATTATAAAATCAACAAATCATAGGCTAATTAATTAATCTTAAAGGGGAATTTGTATGATTTACACCATTACCTTTAACCCAGCCCTCGATTATATCGTGCGCCTAGACCACCTCAAGACGGGCACCATTAATCGTACAACTCAAGAATACGTTCTTGGTGGTGGCAAGGGTATCAACGTATCTATCGTTCTTAACAACTTGGGCATGGATACAACGGCACTCGGTTTCATCGCAGGATTTACAGGTGAAGAAATCGTTACGCAGCTCAATAGCTTCGGCGTAAAAGAAGATTTCATCCGTCTTCGCGAAGGTTTAACTCGCATCAATGTTAAGGTGAAAGCCTCTGATGAGGAAACAGAGATCAACGGCCGTGGACCAATTATCTCGGACGACGAATTAGAAGCACTCTACAAACAGCTCGACGCATTGACAGATAAAGGATACACTAATCCTTGCAGGCAGTATTCCTTCTAGCTTACCTAGCGATATGTACGAGCTCATTATGGAGCGCTTGCAACATAAAAACATTCGCATCGTCGTAGATGCTACAAAGGATTTACTTACACGAGTATTACCATATAAACCGTTCTTGATTAAACCGAACAATCATGAGCTTAGCGAAATCTTTGGACACCCCCTTTCTACAAAAGGAGGACCTCGTAGAAGCTGCCAAAGCATTGCAAGAGAAAGGCGCACAGCATGTGCTTATCTCTATGGCTGGTGATGGAGCTATCTTGGTCGCAGCTGATGGCACTGTATATACGAGCCCTGCCCCAAAGGGGACGCTCGTAAATTCTGTAGGCGCTGGCGATTCCATGGTAGCAGGCTTTATTACAGGCTTTGAAAAAGACAGGAAATCTACAAGAGGCACTTTACTGGGGTATCTCCAGTGGCTCGGCCTCTGCTTACTCTGAAAAACCTCGCTACACTAGCAGAAGTAGAAGCATTACTTTCACAAGTACGAGTTAACTAGTTTTACATTTTATTTGCATCAAGGAGTACACATATGCAAATCACTGATTTATTAAAACCTCAATCCGTCCTGCTAAATGCAGACCCTGTTACAAAGGCTGACGCTATTTATACCTTAGGCGAGTTAATGGAAAAAGGTGGCAACCTCATCGACAAAGGTGAGTACTTAGCAGCCGTTTTCGCTCGTGAAGAATCTGGCTCTACCGGCCTTGGTGACGGCATCGCTACACCACATGCTAAATCCGCAGGCGTAAAAGAAGCAGGCCTAGCAGCTATGGTTGTGCCTCACGGCGTAGACTTCGAAGCACTCGACGGTCAACCATCTCGTTTATTCTTCATGATCGCAGCCCCTGAAGGCGCTGCAGACACTCATGTAGAGGTATTGAGCCAATTAGCTATGATGGTTATCGACCCTGATTTCAAAGAAGCCCTCATCGCTGCTCCTACTGTAGAACGCTTCTTGGAACTCGTAACAGCTAAAGAGCAAGGTAACTTTGACCCATCCGTTGAAGGATATATCAAACAGCCAGAATCTCAAGAGACTCCAAGTATTACCGATGCTATCGAAGCTAAAGCTACGGAAGCTATCGAAAAAGTGGCCCCTAAGATTTCTGTAGATAACCCGCACTACGATGTATTGGCTGTAACTGGTTGCCCTACTGGTATTGCTCATACCTACATGGCTGCTGAATCTTTAGAACGAAAAGCCAAAGAAATGGGCATTTCCTTAAAGGTTGAGAAAAATGGTGCTTCTGGTGTTAAAGATGCTCTTACAGCAGAAGAAATCGCTCATGCTAAATGCATCATCGTCGCTTCTGACCGTCAAGTAGAAATGGCACGCTTCAACGGCAAGCCTATGATTCAAACTAAGGTTGCGAACGGTATTAATAAAGCAGAAGAGCTTTTGACAGAAGCCATGTCCGGCACAGCAGCTATATACCAAGCATCAGCAGCAGACCGTGAAGCGGCTGAAATCGCTGCTAGCGCATCTGACAGCGTAGGTCGTCAAATCTACAAACACTTGATGAACGGTGTATCTCATATGTTGCCATTCGTTATTGGTGGCGGTATCTTGATTGCCCTTGCATTCCTATTTGATATATTCGATCCTGCGAATCCTAAAAACTTCGGTTCTGGTACACCTTTATCTGCGTTCTTAATGCAAATCGGTGGTGCATCCTTTGGCTTCATGTTGCCAGTATTAGCTGGTTACATTGCTATGAGTATTGCTGACCGCCCAGGTCTTGTGGCTGGTTTCGTTGGTGGCTTATTGGCTAACCAAGGCGGCTCTGGTTTCCTTGGTGCATTAATTGCCGGCTTTGCAGCAGGTTATTTAGTATTATTAGTTAAAAAATTAGTATCTGGTTTACCTCAAGCATTAGAAGGTACAAAACCAGTTCTCTTCTACCCAGTACTCGGTGTATTATTCATTGGTGTTGCTATTACCTTTATCATCAACCCTCCTGTATCTGCACTTAACCACTGGTTAATGGACTCCTTGCAATCCATGGGCACTACTAGCCGCGTATTGTTAGGTCTCATCTTTGGTGCCATGATGTCCGTTGATATGGGTGGTCCTGTAAACAAGGCTGCTTACGTTATCGGCACTGGCGCCCTTGCTACTGGTGAATATGGTATCATGGCGGCTGTAATGGCAGGCGGTATGGTTCCTCCGTTGGCAATCGCTCTTTGTACTACATTCTTCCCTAGCCGCTTCACAGAAGCAGAACGCAAATCTGGTATTACAAACTATATTATGGGTCTTTCCTTCATCACAGAAGGTGCTATCCCATTTGCAGCAGCTGATCCAGTTCGCGTATTGCCAGCTTGCATCATCGGTGCTGGTACAGCTGGTGCGTTGTCCATGTTCTTCGAATGTACACTACGCGCTCCTCACGGCGGTATCTTCGTAGTACCAACAATCGGTAACCCACTTCTATACCTTGCATCCATCGCAATCGGTTCCGTTGTGGCTTGCTTCATCTTGGCACTTGTAAAACCAAGCCTAAAAAAATAATTGTAAAAGCTAGTTTAATACTAGT